>Ga0208428_1000151_pt1 | contig 33892 bp, 52 predicted proteins | sample DEB08_DNA_11_FD_184535 | JGI IMG/M metagenome (GOLD analysis project Ga0208428, IMG submission 184535) | Aqueous microbial communities from the Delaware River and Bay under freshwater to marine salinity gradient to study organic matter... | ecosystem: Environmental > Aquatic > Marine > Coastal ... | reverse complement strand
CTATTCGCAGCCTGGCGGCATCATCGATGTGCCGCAAGAAGAGCTACCGGAGAACCCAGAGGCCAATGATCACGTCTTTGGCGCAGGTAAATGGTGGAAGCTCAACCCTAAAGGGGAGAATCTCAAGAACCTACCGCCTGGTTACTACTTACAGCAGCTAGCGGGTAAGAACCTCGATTGGATTCGCTGTTATGCAGAGGGTAAATATACCTATGTACAAGAGGGAAGACCTGTATGGCCAGAGTATGACGACCAGTTAATGTCAACTGAGGAGATCGTACCTGACCCTAACCTGCCGATTCAGGTAGGACTTGACTTTGGTTTGACACCAGCGGCGGTCTTTGGTCAACGTCATCCGTCAGGACAGTGGCGAGTCTTCCATGAGATCGTCACATTTGACATGGGTCTTGAGCGTTTTGGTAACGAGCTGCTCGCAGAGCTGCAAACTCGGTTCCCTAACTACGAAGTGTTGGTCTGGGGCGACCCCGCAGGTCAGCAGCGTGATGCAATCTATGAGACGACGGCGTTCGAGTACCTACGCACACTGGGCCTAAAGGCACAGCCTACGGCAACCAACGATTTCAAGGCACGTCGTGAGGCAAGCGCTGCACCAATGAACCGTATGGTAATGGGTAAACCTGGCTTGCTAGTACATAAGTCGTGCAAGATGGTACGCAAATCGCTAAGCGGCGGTTATCATTTCAAGCGGATCGCGGTGGGCGCTGGGCAAGAGCGATTCAAAGATTCGCCAAATAAGAACGAACACTCACACGTTGGTGACGCATTTGGTTATTTGCTAGTGGGTGGCGGCGAATACCGCAATATGACGCGCCGCAATACGGCTAGCACAAACAAAACTTTTGTCGCACAGACATTGACAACGGCTGATTTTGACGTATTTGGATGAACCCTTTAGACCTGAATCTTGTCTGTAAGTTGCCACCTGGTGTGGTGATCGTGCCATTTATGCGCGAACATCTAAATAACTTTGTGTTGAATCAGCCTGACTTACAAGGACATGATGAGTCTGAGTTACGTCATCGCATAACGACGCAAGCAGAAGGTGGTCAGGCGATTACGGTAATACAGCGTGGTAAAACGCTTGGCATCTTTGGCTCATCACCCATCTGGACAGGCTTAGAAGAAGGTTGGTTCTTAGTGGATGAGGCAGTAAGACGCTACGGTCTTGCTATGACAAAGGTTGCAAAAAAGTGGATTGCGCTTAAATTTCAAAAAGATAGGTTGAATCGTTTACAAATTACAGTAAGATGCGATGATATCAGAGCGTACAAGTGGGCAAAGTGCTTAGGCTTTTCAGATGATGGTGTAATGAGGCGATTTGGCCCCGATGGTTCTGACTTTTTTATGATGGCAATTACAAAGGATTAAATTATGAGCGCTGTAGTTGAAAAAGTTACAGGCAAAGGCAAACAGCCTACAGCCACAGCTCCAGAAAAAGTTACTGCAACAGCAGCGGACACGCAAGCAGCAATGCAAAGGCAAGCCTCTTTACGAGCACGTCGCGGCATGGGTGGTTTGTTTTCTCGTAGTTTAGGCGATACCCAAGATACATTAGGTGGTTAATGATGAGTGCTATATTTGGTAAACCTGACACTTCGGCTCAAGAAGAGCAGTTAAGAATTCAACGAGAGCAGTTAGAGTCACAAGAGAAGCGTCAACAAGCGCAAACAGCTCGTGAAGGTGCTGCACTTCAGGCTAAAACACTTGCTCGTCAGCGAGGCGGTCGCCGTATGTTGTTAGCTGATCGTGAAGATTCAGAGCTTGGTCTTGGTACGGATATCATATCGTGAAGCAAGAAAAGATTGCTAAAGTGATGAAAGAGTTTGCAAAAGGCAAACTAAAGTCTAGCTCTGGCAAAAAGGTAACAAGTAAGAAGCAAGCTGCGGCTATTGCTTATTCTGAGGCTGAGCGTAAGAAGAAATGACACGCCTTGTCGTAAAACGCGAATCGCTTGGTATCAATACTAAGCATACGTCACCGTCCTATATAGATGGCAATGATGAGCAGGTACTAATAAGCACAGCTTACGGACTACCGACAGTATCTACGCTTGAGGGGCATATTATCCAAGGTGATGCCTATTCTGCTGGCGCAGTATCAACCTCATTGGCTGATGGTGCTAGCTTAGATTTAGCGATTGCGTTTGGTTCTGGCGTTGAAGCAAGAATGAATGTTGAAGGCATTAGTGGCGGCAACGGCATGGGTTACTTCTATGAAAACGCAACCGTGTCAGGCGGAACGCCGTTAGGCTCTATCAACTTAGATCGCAATAGTACTAACACTAGCAACTCCGCTATCTTATTGTCTCCTACTGTAAGTTCAACAGGAACAACGCTAGCCCAGTACATTTTGATTGGTGGTGTTAAAAAGAAAGCAGCAGGTGGCGATGTGTCATCAGCGAGTATTATTCTTAAGCCGCTAACAACTTATTTGCTGCGTTTAACTAACAACAGCGGATCAGCACAGCCCGCTGAAATCATTTTGACTTGGTACGAATAAGGAGCCTGCAATGGCAGAGCCAAAGAAACTCACACCAGAGCAGATTATTAAGCGTCAACAGCTTGCTCAATCTCGCAAAGACAATTTCCGTGACTTGTACGAAGATGCGTACGAGTTTGCATTGCCACAGCGTAACCTTTATGACGGTGACTTTGAGGGCAAAATAGGCGGTCAAAAGAAGATGAGTCGTGTATTTGACTCTACCGCTATTAACTCAACTCAGCGTTTTGCTAACCGTATGCAATCTGGCATCTTCCCGCCACAGCGTAAGTGGTGCAAGCTAGAGCCAGGTAGCGATGTTCCACCTGAGCGTCGATTTGAAGTACAACAAGCTTTAGACGTATTTAATGACAAAATGTTCGATGTGTTAAAGCAGTCGAACTTTGACATTGCGATTGGTGAGTTCTTGCTTGACCTGTCAGTTGGTACAGCAGTGATGCTGGTTCAACCTGGCGATGGCATTACACCGATTAACTTTATCCCTGTTCCTCAGTATCTTGTGGCATTTGAAGAAGGCGCAAACGGTCAGGTAGACAATGTGTACCGTCGTATGCGTATTAAGGGCGAAGCGATTAAGCAGCAGTGGCCTGACGCTGAAATTGATTCTGAGCTACAAAAACGAATTGATGATAAGCCAACTGAAGAAGTTGACTTAGTTGAAGCAACTATTTACGACTATGATCGTGGCGATTATTGCTATCACGTTATTCACCCAAAGAGCAAATCTGAGCTAGTTTACAAGCGCCAGAAGTCTAGCCCTTGGGTAGTCAGCCGTTTTATGAAAGTGGCTGGTGAAATCTATGGTCGCGGCCCAGTGATTACTGCGCTGCCTGACATTAAGACCCTGAACAAGACGCTTGAGTTGTTGTTAAAAAATGCGTCACTGGCTATCACGGGCGTGTACACAGCAGCAGACGATGGCGTATTGAACCCGCAAACAATACGAATCGTTCCTGGCGCGATCATACCTGTTGCGAGGAATGGTGGCCCTCAAGGTGAATCTCTCCGCGCTCTACCACGAGCAGGTGATTTCAACGTAAGTCAGATTATTATCAATGACTTACGCATGAATATTAAGAAAACACTTTTAGATGAATCATTGCCGCCTGACAATATGTCTGCTCGCTCTGCGACAGAAGTTGTCGAGCGTATGAAAGAGCTAGCTCAGAACTTAGGTTCTGCGTTTGGTCGATTGGTCAACGAGACTATGATCCCACTGGTTGCTAAGACACTGGAAGTTATGGATCAGAATGGCATGATTACCCTTCCGTTGAAGGTCGATGGCTTAGAAGTCAAGGTAAGTCCTACTTCTCCATTGGCAGCAGCACAGAATATGGAAGAGGTGAATCAGATTATGCAGTTCGCTCAAATCGCACAAGGTATGGGGCCAGAAGGTCAGTTGGCTGTTAAGACAGGCGACATGATTGACTATGTAGCTGACAAGATGGGTATTCCTGCCGCTATCCGCACAACGCCTATGGAGCGTGAGCAGATGATGATGGAAGCTCAGCAAATGGCGATGGCAGTCCAACAAGCACAAATGCAAGGCGCTAGTCCTATGCAATCGGCAGAAATGGCTGCTGAAGGCATGACTCAATGAGCTGGGACGAAATTGAGCCTGACGTAAGCATTCCAGAAGACCGTAAACGCGACGATCTTGACATCCTAATTGCACGAACATTCTCGACTGAGAATGGGCAAAAAGTGTTGGCATGGCTTCGAGAGACTTATCTTGAGAATCCAAGCTGGCAACCTGGAGCTGAAAGCAGCTACGGGTTTTACCGTGAAGGACAGAATGCTGTCATTCGCGACATTGAAAAACGTATCAAGAGGATTAAAGAATGAGCGAAACCGAAGAAGGCGGTGGCCTGTTAGACGGTGTAGCAGCGGAAGCTGAAACACAAGAAGACAGCACAACCTCTGCTGAAGCGGAAATCAGCCATGTGGCTGCTGACCCTGAAGCGGAGTCAGCAGAACCATTAGAGCGTCCTGATTGGTGGCCAGAGAAGTTCTGGGCTAAGGACGACAATGAACCAATGCTTGAAGAGATTGCCAAATCATACGCAGAGCTAGAAAAGAAGTTCCGTGCTGGTGATCACAAAGCTCCAGAAGACTACACGATGGATGTGTTCAATGGCTCGACAGAAGACGATCCTGTTGTCGGCGCTTATGTTGAATGGGCAAAGAAGAACGGTATCAATCAAGAGGCTTTTGACGAGCTTGCATCAGCAGTCTTGGAGTTTGGAGGCAATGAGGCGCAACAAATCCAAGTCTCATTAGAGCAAGAGCGAGCAGCTCTAGGCCCTAATGCAGATGCCATTATTAAGAACATGGCAACCTGGGGACAGGGCTTTGTTGATAAAGGCATTTGGGGGCAAGAGGATTACGAAGAGTTTAAGATTTGGGGTGGCACTGCCAATGGCATCAAAGCACTTCAAAAGCTACGTTCTTCGTATGAAGGTCGAGTACAGATTGAGACTGCTCCATCATCAGATATGCCATCAAAAGATGAGCTATATGAGATGGTAGGCAAGCCAGAGTACAAGACTGACCCAGCTTATCGACGAAAAGTTGAAAAGATGTTCGAACAGGCATTTGGTCAATAGTAAAGTTAAACCCCTTAATTGGGGTTTTTCTTTAAATACTTGTTGCAAGTTTCTGATTCGTGTATAAAATCACCGTAGGCTAATCGCATTAGCGACCCTAAATAGTAGTGACCTACTCAACGGGCGAGTTGTAAAACGCAAGTTCAGGCCCACGCAATGTGGACAACCATAAGAGCGAAACTTTAACCGTAAATTATTGATCAGGAGATCACAATGGCAATTAATGTATCAAACGCCTTTGTTACGCTGTTCGATGCGGAGGTTAAACAGGCTTACCAGGGTGAGTCTATGTTGCGTAATACCGTCCGTCTTCGTACTGGTGTAGAAGGTTCTACTCACAAGTTCCCTAAAATTGGCAAAGGCGTAGCGCAAGTTCGTGTTCCACAAACTGACGTTACTCCAATGAATGTTGATTACTCTCAAGCAACTGTAACCTTGTCAGATTACATCGCTGCTGAGTACTCAGACATCTTCAACCAAGCTAAAATCAACTTCGACGAGCGTTCTGAGTTGGTTCAAGTTGTATCTAAGTCAATCGGTCGTCGTGCTGACCAGTTGATCATCGATGCACTTGACGCAGCTTCTACTTCTCTAACTGTTGCTTCTTCAATCGGTGGTGCTAACACCAACCTGAACATGGACAAGCTGTTAGAAGCTAAGAAGTTGATGGACTCAAACAACGTACCTGCTGAAGGTCGTCACATGTTGATCCACGCTAACAACCTTTCTGCGTTGTTGGGTGAAACTGAAGTGACTTCATCTGATTTCAACAGCGTTCGCGCATTGGTTTCAGGCGAAGTAAACACTTTCTTAGGCTTTAACTTCCACGTTATCGGTGATCGTGACGAGGGTGGTTTGACTCTTACTACTGGTGATCGTCAGTGTTTCGCATGGCATCAATCATCTCTCGGCATGGCTGAGGGCATGGGTATCCGTACCGAAATCAACTACATCCCTGAGAAGACTTCTCACCTTGTTGCATCTATGTTCTCTGCTGGTGCTGTTGGCATCGACGCAGAAGGCATCGTTGAAATCACTTGTGACGAAGACGGCGCATAATAGGGGGATATAGAAATGGCATATTCAAATACTGGCTGGACTACTGTTGCAGCACCTAAGCGTGGCAATGCTCCTAGCATCTACGCATACAAAACCACTGACGCTATTGCTGATGTGAATACTGAAGGATACTTCAATACCTTGTCTGATACCCTTGAGGTAGGCGACTTGATCTATTGTGTAACTTCAACTGATTCAACTGCTGTTTGCACACTTGCTCAGGTTCTTTCGAACTCTGGTGGCGTTGTAGACGTAGCAGATGGAACTACCTTAGCTGCAACTGATGGTGACTAATTAGTTGTTAAGCTGAATAGGCGGTTACTTCTGAAATATGGGGTAGCCGCCTTTTTCCTTACAGGAGCTAGAAATGGCAACAGGCGATACAGGAATCACTATATGTTCAGACGCACTGGTTCTGCTTGGTGCGGCTCCCATTTCGTCTTTTAATGACGGGACAGACGAGGCAAATACTTGTGATCGTTTATACCCAGACGTAAGAGATTCGACCCTTCAGTCCCATCCCTGGGCTTTTTCATTTAAGAAGGTTCAGTTAGCTAAGACAGTTGATACTCCCGTTAATGAATGGAAGTATGAATACCAGCTCCCTTCTGATCGTATTGGCCCACCAAGAGCTGCATTTAACAGCACTGAAGTTGGCGCTCGACCATTTCAAAAATGGGAAATCTACGGTGACAAGTTGCTCACCAATGAAGAAACCATCGTTATTGATTACCAATACTCGGTATCAGAATCGGTTATGCCGATTTGGTTTGTTCAACTACTCAAATACCAAATGGCTTGGCACTTAGCTGAGCCTATTACTGATCAGGTATCTAAGACTGATTACTGGAAAGGTGTTGCTCTAGGCACTCCAGGTGAAAACAATCGTGGTGGGTATATGCGTACTGCGATGAGTATTGATGGTCAGGGTAATACCCCACAAGCCATCGAAGACTATAGCTTGATTGCGGTACGTTACTAATGGCTAAGTATGTCGATATTCAAACGAACTTTACAAGCGGTGAGATTGATCCGTTATTGCGTTCGCGTATTGACATTAAGCAGTACCAGAACGGCGCATCAAAGCTAACTAATGTGTTTGTTCAGCCTCAAGGTGGCGTTAAGCGTCGCCCTGGTTTAAGGCAGCTCAAAGAGATTCCTACTGAGTTTAGCCCTGAAGATGGAATCAAATTGATCCCATTCGAGTTTAGTGTAAACGACAGTTATATGCTTGCACTAAGCAAAGAAGGGATATTTATCTTTAGAAATAAAGAGCATATCCAGGGAAATGAAACAAAAACAGTATCAGGTGTAACTGAATTTACAACTTACAATTTCTATATTACGCCCGATAAGTTTGATGATTTATGCTTTACGCAATCTGCTGACACCATAATTCTGACACACGAGGATATGAATCCCGTAACGATCAAAAGGTCTGGTGATATTCATAATAGCTGGTCAATGGGTCAGATCAGTTTTGATAGCGTTCCAAAGTATGCGTATAACTTATACCGCGCTAATCCAACAGGCACATTAACACCTGATGAGATCAGTGGAACTGTTACGCTAACCGCTAGTGTTGGAAATACTCACTCTGGAACAGCTACCGCTGGTGGTACTGATAGCATAACGCTAGACGCTTTAGCATCGTCAACTGATGATGAATATAACAATTTATATATTGAGCTGACAGGTGGCACTGGTTCAGGTCAAATTAGAATAATTAGAGATTATGTTGGCTCTACTAAAGTAGCAACAGTCTATGAGGCTTGGGATACACAGCCAGATGCAACTAGCACCTTTGAGATTAAGGCGTTTACGACAGAATCAGTAGGTCAGTACATAAACGCATCACCTCAAGGTCGATTGCGTATTGTTGAGTATGTTTCTTCAACATCCGTTAAAGGTAAGACTGAAGTGCCATTCTTTAGCACTGATGCGATTGATTCGGGTGATTGGGAGATTGAAACAGGTTACGAAAATATTTGGTCTGCCGATAGAGGTTGGCCTCGCACTTGTACGTTCCATGAAGGTCGTTTGTACTTTGGTGGAAGTAAGAGCCGTCCTACAACCATTTGGGGCAGCAAGGTTGGCTTGTTCTTTGATTTTGAGCCAGTAGAAGGTTTTGATGATGATGCGGTTGAAGCGACGCTCGACACGAACACGCTCAATATTATTACGGACATCATCTCAGGGCGGGACTTACAAGTTTTCACGACAGGTGGTGAGTTCTACGTTCCGCAAACAAATCAGGAACCTGTTACTCCTACTAATTTCTTTGTTCGTGCTGGTACTCGTAATGGATCAAAGCCAGGTGTACGAGTTGTACAGCTTGATTCTGGAACCATGTACATTAAAAGACAAGGCAAATCTCTCTCTGAGTTCTTGTATTCAGACACAACCTTGTCCTATGTCAGCAACAACATTTCCTTGTTGTCATCTCACCTCTTAAAGTCGCCTACGGCAATCGCTCTAAGAAAAGCTATTTCAACAGATGAGTCAGATTTGTTGTTTGTTGTTAATGGTGATGATGGCTCAATGGCAGCTTATTCATTGCTGACACAACAACAGGTTGTAGCGCCGTCAGAGATTATTACCGATGGTGAGTTTCTTGATGTTGCTGTAGATGTTACTGACACTTATGTTGTCACAAAGCGTACATTTGATGGTACGGATAAGTACTTTATCGAAGTGTTTGATGAAGACTACTTTACTGATTGTGCAATAAGTGAAGTGCCAAGCGAAGAAACAAATTGTCAATTAGTTTCAATAAGTGGAACGACTGGCACAATTACATTTTTTACTGGTCAAAGCGCCAATAGTCCTGACTACGGTACAGCTTTTGAAGGTCAAGTTGATTTACTAGATGATTCGTATATTGGAAGTTATATTGAAGTAACAGCCGCAGCAAGAACGGGTGTTTTTCAGATTACGGCTATAAATAAAGCAACTTCAACAATCACTGCAACAGTAACAGAAGATTTAGATAGCACTACTGACCTTGATTACGATGATTTTGTTGTTAAGGCTGAGCCCTACATTGACGGCACAAAGTCATATCTTGACCATGAAGGTGAGGCGCTAAACGTTATTGCTGATGGTAATGTGCTTGGCAATGAAACAGTTGCTTCTAACAGCATTACATTTGATAGATCACCAACAACGTCTTACGAGATTGGTCTGCCATTTAGCGTAGAAGTGACTACTCAGCCAGTTGATAAAGATATTGGCACCGGTACTCGAATAGCGTTCAAGAAGCGTATTGTTGAGATTAATTCAATCCTTAACGATACCCAACATATCAACCTTAATGGTGTTCTAGTGCCTATTCGTGCGTTTGACACAGAAGGTACGTTAGACAATCCAACAACCTCTTATACTGGCATCAAGACACTGTACGGTGTTCGTGGTTACAGTAAAGATGCTACCGTATCTGTAACTCAAAATTATCCACTCAAGATGACATTGCTAGGCCTTGAGTACAAAGTATCTACTAGCGGAGGTGCATAATGAGTTGGGCAATAGCAGCAGCCGTTGCATCGGGCTTACAAGCAGTTAGCTCTATTCAGCAAGGAAGATTTCAGCAAGCTCAGTACAAAATAAAGGCTAAGCAAGCTGAACTTCAAGGTCGTCAGAATGCACTGAACTACAGTCAGCAAGCATTGGGTGTTTTAGAGAATCAACGACGCATGGCTGGCTCATTAGTGGCTCGTTCTGCTGCTGGTGGCATTGACCCATTCTCAGGCTCTCCAATGACGGTAGATCAATGGAACGCATTTCAGGCTGGCGAAGAATACAACTTAGGTCTTGAGAATGCTGACATGGCGATTGCTGGTGGTTTGGCTCAGAGTCAATCACTACAAGCTGCTGGTAAGCAAGCAATGAAGTCAGCATATTTGAATGCGGCAATCTCTGTTGCTCAAGGTGCCTTTATGTATAACTCGTTGTCTACTCCAGGTGCTGGAGGTGTTGGTGCTCCTGTTACTGGGCCTACTAACCCTGCTGTTGTTGGCAGTTCATATCAAATGACGGGAACTGTTGTTGGCACTGGTACTGGTGGAACCATGATGTATGGCACAAACCCATTGGCATTTGCGCCGTAAGGAATAATAAATGGCTTTACCTGTATATCAACGACGCGGAATTATGTATGCAGACCTACCTCGTGTAGAGACTGCAAACCTGCAAGAGAGCGCTAGATCATTTGAGACAATTAATCGTCGATTAGATCAGCTTCAGTCTTTTATCAAGAAAGAAGGCACTGAATACGCCCAAGAACAGGCAATGCAATATGCAGCTCAGAATCCTGTTACTGAAGCTCAGATTGCTGAAGCGGTAGCCTCTAAAGGCGAGCAAAAGTCTTGGTTGTCAGCCCTTACTGGCGGCAATGTTTACGATGAGACTTTGCAAGCTGCTCAAGGTTCAATGTTAGCTAACCAGTTATCGATTGAAGCGCAAAAGAAGTTCCGTGAGCTACAAGTACTAGCTGAGAACAACCAGATTGGCTTTGACGAAGCTCAGGTTGAGATTCAAGACGTTATTGATGGCTATGCAGCCACTATCTCTGCTTTCAGCCCTGAAGCCTCTATCAAAGCTCGTGCTTCTATGGCCACTGCTGGTAACGGTGTCCTCAAGTCTGTTGCTGAGAAGCAGTCTAAAATCTTTGCTGCTAACCAAGCCGCTAAGCTAGACGAGGATATTTTCTCAGTTAGACGTTTTGCAGAAGATGAGTTCTATCGTGGTGATTCGTGGAATCCTACAACTCAATCTCTCATTCGCGCAGAAGATCGTATTGGCGCTATTTTCAATCCTATTGAAGAGCAAGCAGTAGCAATGGGCCAACAGGGTCGTTTACCTAAGTTACTAGAAGCTAAGCGTGAAGCTCGGATTAACGGTGTTACTCGTGGTTTGTTAGATGAGAAGTTTGCTGCTTCTCCAACTAAAGCCTATCAGCGCATCATTAACAATGATCTTGGTGAGTATGAAAGCTCTTGGGCTGTTATGTCTGATGATGAGCGAGACAAGGTTAAGTCTAAGTTTATTAAAGAGATTGCTGACCGTAAGAAATTTTCAGACCAGGCAGAGAAAGAACAGAAAGAAAGCTATAAGCAAATTTCTATTGATCTGATGCGTGAAGCTGAAACTGCTGATCCTACTCGACAGAAAGAGATTGCTAACGAGTTATGGCAAAACAATTCTGATGCTGGCGAGATGGTGACTCCTCGAACTTATCTTGAGAAGTTGGCTGAAGGCAAGATCGGTGAAGAGCTAGATAACGCAGAGCTAATCTTTGAATTAGAGACTGCTGTTGATGATGGCATGATGAATGATGAGGCTATTAAGTATCTAGCGCAGAATAATCAGATTAACTGGACTCAGGCTCGTAAGCTGCAAGATCGTATTGTTAAAACTGAGAATCGTGAGATTCGTGCAGCTAACCGTCGCATTGTTGCTGAGATTGACAAGCTACCTCTCAAGCCACAGCAAAAGACACAAATGAAGGCTGAGCTAAAGTCAGAAGTGTTAAAGGCTCCACCTGATGTTAATTTGCAAGAATTGATTGATGTAGCAGTGCAGCGCAAAGTCAACTCTATTGAAGCGCAAAGAGCTACTTCTGTCCAAATGCGTATTGCTGCTGCGTTACGCAAAGTATCAGCATTCTCTGATTTAGAGGATACTGAGCTTGAGTCTAAAGCGGCTGAGTTAATGCAGAATCCAACACTGATAAAGAATATTAAGATGGATGATAGCGTTAGACGCGCTATCAACAATGCTATTAAGAGTCTGGAGCGATAATGGAAGATAACCTCGACAATATGTTCCTTAACGATTGGGAACGTTCTATTGGCTTCTCAAGTGAAGACCCTTTAACGGTATCAATGCAAGGCATTGAAGTTCCTACAGATGATTCTGTTGGCGCTTATGCTGAAGGTGTAGGTCGTACTTGGGGCGAAATGCTTCGAGGTGCATTAGCTGGCACATTGGGTGCTGGTGGCGATATTGAGAGCATATTCTATGGAATCAAAAACATTATTGACAGAGAGGCTGGTGAAGGCGCTGCTGACGCTTTTTTAGCTGGCATGGCTGAGCCGACTAAACTTTATACCACCGAAGAAGTTAGTGAGGCTATGCCGCAAATTCCAGGTAATGAAGATCAAGAAGCAGCAGCCGCTATTGGCGAAATGCTTGGCCCTGGTGGTGTTGTTAATGCTATACGCACAGTCGTTAAGAAAGGCCCTAAAGCTGTAGCACAGGCCGGTGGCGCTGGTGCAGCAGTAGTGGCTCCGACAGTAGAAGGTGCAACCAATCAAGAATTCAATCAAGCATTAGCTGATCAAATGGAAACTTGGCATGGTGGCTTAGCAGTTCCTACTGCTGATGCTAGAGAAGCTAATAAGCCAGAAGCTCAACGATCTAAAGACATTGGTTTTGGCCACAAGATTACTAAAGCTGAAGAGCGTTCAGGCAAGATTCACGGCATTCCATTTAAGGATGCTCAAGGTAACTACATTGAAATCTCTGAAGCTGATGGATTGAAGATTCTTGAAGCTGATATGCAGAAGAATGTTACAGCAGCTAGAAAGCACTGGGATGGAAAATTAGCGAATATTGCTACATCTTGGGATCAGTTAGGTGAGCCATATCGTCAAGCATTGTCATCTTTAGCCTACAACGTAGGCGGCACTAAGGCTGGTAAAAGTTGGACTGCTGTACTTAAAGCTGCCGCAGATCAAGATGTAAAGCGTTTCGCTAAAGAAATGCGTCGTAAAGATAATCGCAAGTATACTGCTGGAATGGATAATAGAGTGGCAAAAGAGCTTTATTACGCAGGAATAATTAAAGGTTTACGCGATGTGCAAAATGAATTGCCATTAGCAGACGCTAACGTAGCAGGAATCCCACAATGATCGAGAATATCGACCCATTAGTAGACGCTTCAGCAGAAGAGCAGCAAGATGCTTTGATTGATGGCGTAATGACCGAAGACTTGTTGCCAGAGGTTTCTGACATTGCTCAGGTTGGCCTTGAAGAAGCACCTGAGCCAGAAGAGACAGATGTGGCTATCTTGGGTATGGGTAAGCTAAAGGATGTTCTTACCAAAGCACCTAAGCGTACTAAGGAAGACCCTAATCTAGTTGGTAAAACTGAGATAGAAGAGCCTGATCAAATTGTTCCGACATCAGGCGCAGTTGAGGGTACTCCACCTGAGACTATCTTTAACCTCAACAAGATTAATGGCCCTGATGAGCTAAAGCAGCATATTGATCAGGTAGCTCAGGCTTCTGGCGCAGGTCAGATTGAGAAGATGGATTTCGGTCAGCTTACTAGCAAGATCGAAAAAATGGGCTATTCAGAGTCTTTCGTTAGAAAGATCATTAACCCTAATGCCAAGCTAAATGCTAATCCTGGTGAAGTGTACAAAATGATGCTTGCATTAACGGATGCAGGTAAACGCTCACATGATCTCGCTAAACGCATTGAGGCTGGCGATGTTTCAGATGAAACTCTAGTTGAGTTCCGTCAAGCTGTAGCTCTTGAGGGCGCTATTGCTCGTGGTGCTAAACGCAAGCAAGCTGATGTTGCACGATCTTTGGCTATCTTCAATCAGGCGCGTGAAGCAGACGTAGATCGTGGATTCCGTCTTGATGAGGTCTTAGAAGCCTCTGGTGGACGCGGAGACGCACAAGCACTAGCTAAGGCTTACTTGAGCGCTGGAGGCCCTGAGAAGGCTCACAAGCTCGCTGAGCGCACTCTTGGTGGTCGAGTCAAGGATATTTGGATTACGACATGGATTAACGGCATTTTGTCCTCTCCTGTCACCCATATTAAGAATATGACGGCTAACGCAGCTTATGCAGGCTTGAACCTCGCTGAGAAGCAAACTGCTGCATTGATTGGCAAGACTCGTAACATTCTATTCAACTCACCTGATTACATCCGTCAGCAGGAAATCTTTGTTGATATGTACAGCATGGGTCAGGGTATGCGTGAAGGCTTAGCTCTAGGCAAGAAAGCCTGGACTGAGAATAAGCAGATTACAGGTCGCTCTAAGCTAGAAACTCGCACCGTTAGTGATCCATTTGCTATTGAGGTTGCTGATGACGCTTCTGATTTCCAGAAGGCTATGGCTAAAGGTATGGGGTATTACGGTAAGTTCGTAACCATGCCAGGTCGTGCATTGATGGCAGAAGACGAGTTTTTCAAGGCATTCAACTATCGTCGTCACCTGAATAGCTTAGGCTACCGTGAATATGTTAAGGCTCGTAATGAGTTCTTAGATATGGGTGATGATGTTGCTGTAGCAGAGCAGAAAGCTCAGCAGCGTATGGCTGATTTATTAGCTGATCCACCTGATGACTTGCATCGTCAAGCGATTGATTTCTCTGAAGAGATGACCTTTACGGGTAAGCTAGAGGGGAATTTAGCGTCAATGGAAAAGATTGCTCAGCACCCGCTGATGAAGATTTACGTTCCATTTATCCGTACTCCTACCAACATTGCTATCGAGTTGAACAAGCGTTTACCTACTGCTGTTCTCTCCAAGAAAGTTCGTGAAGACTGGGCTGCTGGTGGCATTCGACGTGACATGGTAATGGCTCGTATGACACTAGGTGCTGGCATGATGTACGGCGTTAGCTCTCTAGCATTAGAGGGTGGCATCACAGGTGCAGGGCCATTCTCGCCAGATCAGAAGAAAGCGCTTCAGGCTACTGGTTGGCAACCATACAGTATCGTATTTGATGCGGGTGATGTATCTGAGGACACATTAGCTGAGTTCAGAAAGTATACAACCGTTACCTCTGGCAACAACAAAGTCTTCGTATCTTACGCAGGATTAGAGCCAATTGGCGCATTAATGGGTATGGGCGCAACTCTTGGTGAGTACAGCATCATGGAGCCTGATGCTAAGAACATGGAAGACTTGATGATGGGTCTTGTTATCGGTACTAGCGATTATGTCTCTGAGCTGCCAATGGTTTCAGGTATCTCTGAAATCATGCAGACTTTCGTGGGTCGAGGCAAAGAAGGTGCTGATTATTACGCTAGTGTAATCAAGCGTCTGTCTGAGCAAGCAGGTGAGGTTGCTATTGGTGGCACTCCTGCTGGTGCTTACAGCTCTCTAATTGCTTACACAGATCGTGTACTCAATCCTGAGCGTCGCATTCCTCGTGCTGATATTGAGGAATATGACGATCTGAATCCTGTAGCTAAGGGCTTTATTGACTCATTAGCGCAGTACAAGTCTCGCAATCCATTCCTTAGTGGCAAAGTGCCACAGCAGTTAGACCCGATTACAGGTGAGCAACTGACTCATGCAGCTTCTAGCGCTTGGATGAGAGCTTTCCCATTCCGCATTTCTGAGCAGAAATATAGCCCAGCATACGATGTCATCAATGTATTTGATGTAGGCCAGTACAAGCCTAAGCGCAAGATTGATGGTGTTGAGCTGACTCCTAGTCAGTACAACCGTTGGATTGAGCTAGCTACCTCTGAGCCTAACGAGTACGGCAAGACCCTAGAAGACTCGATTGCTGAGCTTCCTTACGACAATGCGTTCATGTCAATGGCTCAAGATGATCCTCTAGCGGCTCAAAAGTACATTAAGCAAGTTATTTCTGACTTCTACAAAGATGCTAAACAGCAACTCTTAGATGAAGAGATTGGCTTGGTTATGGGCGCTGATATTAAGAAGGCTGGCAAAGAGATGAAGATCGAATCAAGAATTGAGGCGATGCTTCCATAATGTGTTTTAACTCTATGATTGCTAAGTGTATTATGCGAGCTTTAGGAGAGCATAAGTGACCATTCAAATCTCAGACGTACTACGCCGGATTGTCTATGCTGGTAACAGCACGACAGGGCCGTTCTCTTTCTCATTTGAGATCATCAATGAGGACAATATCAGTGTTCACGTTAATTCAACGCTGTTAGCCCTGACGACTGATTACACCGTTACTATTAATGCTGACGGTACAGGCTCGGTTACGTTGGTTCTTGGTGGGCAGTTATCCACAGCCCCTACCTCTTCTGACACCATAGCAATCGTTGGTGATAAAGGGATTGAGCGTCAGACAGACTTCACAACAGGTGGTGATCTGTTTGCTAATACCCTGAATGATGAGTTCGACTATCAGACCATCTTTGCTCAGCAGAATGCTGATGGTGTTTTACGCTCAGTTAGAGCGCCTGTAACTGATCCTACTAACATTGATATGGAGTTACCTGGCAAGACAAGTCGAGCTGGTCGGGTAATGTCATTTAATGCCACTACAGGCAATCCTGAGGCTGGCCCATTAACGGTAAACTTCGATACGGTTGCTGACAATATCGCTGATATCAATACAGTTTCAGACAACATCGCTGATGTAAATACTGTTGCAGATGGCATCAATGGTGCTGTTTATGTAGAGAAAGCTGGCGACACCATTACAGGTGATTTGACTGTTGAAGGTACGACAACGGTAGACTACCCATTTACCGTTCAAACTTCAGGTGGCGCTAAGTTTATCGCAACTGAGTTTCATGCAAGCCCCGCAAAATACTCAACGAATTTATATTATGTTTCTAGTGGTACTGCATCTAAGGTATTTGAAACACGCTTAAACGGCATCAAAGTAAATGGCAACATTGAAGTAACAAGTACCGTTGATGGTGTAGATGTAAGCGCGATTCCTAGTACTTATGTTGCTGTTGCTGGCGATACCATGACTGGAAAGCTGACGCTAGACGGTGATCCAACAAGTTCTCTACATGCTGCTACTAAGTCTTATGTTGATACGATTGCAGCCGCAGGTATTCACTACCATACGCCTGTTCGTGTTGAATCCCCAACAGCTCTAACAGTTACTTATGATAACGGTACTGATGGTGTTGGTGCGACACTAACCAACGCAGGAACATTAGCCGCTATCACAATCGATGGCATCGCACTATCACTGAATGATCGTGTTCTTATTTATGCACAAACTGATGCGACACAAAATGGTATTTACACTGTTACCACCGTAGGTGATGGTTCTACTGCCTGGGTATTAACTCGTGCAACTGATGCTGATAGCTATGGTGCTTCAGATCAAGACGCTCTTGGCGAGGGTGATGCTTACTTTGTAAAAGAAGGTAATACGGGTGCTGGTGAGCTGTATGTCATGAATACATCTGGCGTGATCACCTTTGGCACCACTGATATTACTTTCACTCAGATTGCTGAAACCGCTGTATATACCGCAGGTACTAACATCTCATTAGATGGCACTACCTTTAACGTAGATGATGCGTTCATATTAAATACTGGCGATACCATTACAGGTGACTTCACCTTGAACGGTGGCAACATCGTAATGACAGGCAGTGAAACTGTTGATGGTCGTGATGTATCAGTTGATGGCGCAAAGCTCGATGGAATTGAGGCAGGTGCAGATGTCACTGATACCGCTAACGTTACTGCTGCTGGCGCTTTGATGGATAGTGAGGTTACTAACCTTGCTCAGGTTAAAGCCTTTGACTCTGCTGACTATGCCACAGCGGCTCAAGGTGCAACTGCTGACTCTGCATTACAGTCATCTGATATTGGTGTATCAGTACAGGCATATAGCTCAGTATTGGCAGGAACCACTGCTTCATTCACAACGGCTGATGAAACAAAGCTAGATGGTATTGAATCAGGTGCAACAGCAGATCAGACAGCACAAGAGATTGCTACTGCCATCGATGATGCTACTGCTGAAACCACATTAAAGTCTGCTTTAGGTCTTGGTAGTGCTGCTTATACTGAATCTAGTGACTACGCTACCGCAGCTCAGGGTACGACTGCTGACTCTGCGATGCAGGATTTGGTTGACGATACTACACCGCAACTTGGTGGTGATTTAGACTCTAATGGCAATAACGTTACTTTTGGCGATACCGACAAAGCTATCTTTGGTGCTGACAATGACTTAGAAATAAGCACTGGCTCATATCTGAGTTCAACATGGGGTGAGCTACATTTCGATAATCAAGGTTATATTACTTGTGATGGTGGTAGTTTTACCATAAAAAACGGTGCCGGTGTTGTTGGCAGCGAATTAATGGCTAGTTTTGTACCAAATGGAGCCGCTTATCTTTACTACGACAACAACTCAAAGTTTGAAACTTCTGACACAGGCGTAACAGTCACCGGCACTGCTGCAACAGATGGCGTAACAGTAGATGGGGTAGATACCCGAGCACACGCTATGGTCATGGCTAATTTATTCGGATAGGAAAATACAATGGCAAACCCAAATTTACTTCAAGCAACAAGTTCTTTAGGATCGTGGACAGGCGTAATCGTAGGTACTTCGACTTTGCCGATGGGTACTGTTGTAAATGCGCCTTCAACCGATAACGTAAGAAAGATTGTTAGTCTTTATGCGTGTAACACAACAGCATCAAGCATTACATTAGAGATGCAGGTAGATAACCCAGGTATCGAAAGAACTTTAGTGCATGAACTAACTATCCCTGCAAATGCAACTGTAGTGATTATTACAAAAGAAGCTCCAATATATTTATTAGAATCCCATACGCTACAAGCAGTAGCTAGTGCTTCTGGGATTCATCTTAATGTTGCCTATGAGGATTACTCATAATGTTAGCTCGTACAGGCGGCTTCATTGGACATGAACCAGAGGATACTCGTGTAACCGCCTCTGGTGTTTGGTCGTTAGAAGAAGCTATCCGTAGACAAAACGATAAGAACTGGGGTAACTATACGGCTGAGTTAGTATTAGATACTTCTACTGAATGGACTCCAGCAGCTTATGAGCTTAGTACTACAAACAACAGCACTGAGCCTTACGGAGTAAATCGTTTCTTTACTACGGCTGATGCAACCTCTCACGATATTTACATCGGTTTTGTATTACAAGGTAGTGGTCAAGCTTTCTATAAAGACATGACGATTGCGGGTGTTGAGATTAAATTCGGATCAACAACAGAAACCTACAGAGATTCGTCTTGGTCTGGTTGGTCAACAACAACAGCAGGTGTTACGCCAGGAACTAGCCCGACAGGTTTAACCTTTACCACCGTAGCTATTGGCACAACGGCTGAAAGATGGAATATTGATAGGCAGGGTACAGGCTCATCTCAGACGGGTATGGCTAACGGTATTGTTTCTTCACCAGATTTTGACAGTAATTCCATAGGTCAGCTTGGTAATGGTTATTATCTATATGTTGAAAGCTCTAGCCCTACTGCTAACGGTGACACGTTGTGGTTAAAGAAAACCATTACCCCTGCTATTGGTGATGAGATTACGATCAAAATAGCAAACTACTTCAACACAACAAATACAGTGACATACGCGTCTGTTGTAGAAGATTGTATGCAGATTCTAGTAACTTAAAGGTTAGGCAATGAACACCATTATATTCAATTCAATTCGTAACTCTGATACTGGTTTCATTACATCAGTGTCATTTTGTTTCACACATACAAGTGAAGGCAAGACAGTTTACTCTCATCCTTACTTAGTTAGCTTTGAAGATCAGCCTGACGATATGGTTGATTTTGAAAATGTCACTGAAGCAATGATGTCAGAGTGGATTAATAATCAGTTTGAAGATGCTGTATTAACAGCTATCAGCACAAACCTTCAGGACAATATTGATTCACTACCTAGCGCAGCTCATGGCTTGCCGTTTTAATAATGGATACGAGACATGGATATTGAAACAGCAGAACGATTAGCCAAGCTAGAGACGCAGGTAGACAAGCTCATTGAGATGGTTGAAGAAAACCACAAAGACCTACACGAAGTCAAAGATCAACTGACTAAGTGGAAAGGTATTGCCGGTGGTATTGCCATTGCGGTCTCATGTCTATGGGCAGCAGGAATCGCTATCGTTGAGTGGATGAAACGCTAGTGAGCGTAGCAGAGATGGTACTGATCTACGCACTAAACAATGGGGTGTGGAAGATGACCGCAGATGGTGTACCACAAATCTGCCTGAGCGTCCCTGTAGAGTCCTCTGAAGGCAAAACAGAGACTTTCCAAGGGTGTACCGCAGTACCAGAAGAAATGCTCTTAGAATGGCTTAACACAGCCTATGTGAAGGTATGATCGATGGACCCAGTTACCTTAGTAGCTACGGCTTCAGCAGCATTCAAGGGACTCAAGTCCCTAGTGGAAGCGGGCAGGGAGCTAGAAGATTGCATGAGCCAACTGAGCAAGTGGGCGGGTGCAGTAGCGGATATCGACAAGGCAGCGGAACTCGACAAACGCAAACCCTCCCTGTTCAAGAGCTTAATCCCATCCAATGGCAAGAGTATCCAAGCACAGGCTATGGATATGTTCGCTGCAAAGAAGGCTGCTCAGAGACAGCGAGACGAGTTGCGGCAGCTTATTCAATATACCCAGGGCGAGAATGGGTGGCATGAGTTCTTACGGATGGAGAAAGACATCCGTGAAGAAAGACGTAAGACAGTCCATGCTGAGATGGAGAGAAGGCAGAAAGTCAAAGACCTGTTAATGGCTTTAGGGCTAACTGTCTTATCTATTGCTACATTAGGGCTACTCCTAGTCCTAGTGTTAGCCATTAAGAATCAATAAGTTGTAACACTTTCTTAAACTTTTATTGTATATTCTGTTGCTATGTCGAAAGAAATGAACAAAAAGGGCGCTGGCATTCTCAAGCGTATTGGTGTCTCAGGCTATAACAAGCCTAAGCGTACGCCTAATCATCCTACCAAGAGCCATGTGGTTGTGGCTAAAGAGGGTGACAAGGTTAAAACCATTCGCTTTGGTCAACAGGGTGTAACGGGTGATAAGAAGCCTACTGCTAGACAGAAGTCCTTTAAGGCAAGACACGCTAAGAACATCTCTAAAGGTAAGATGTCAGCAGCATTTTGGGCAAACAAGGTGAAGTGGTAATGAAAGGTTTATACGCAAACATACATGCTAAACGTAAGCGCATTAAAGAAGGCTCAGGCGAGAAGATGCGTAAGCCTGGTAGTAAAGGCGCACCTACAGACAAAGCATTCAAGAAGGCTGCTAAGACAGCCATGAAAAAAAAGAAATATTAATGAAGCCAGTCCTGATCAAATGGGTCGATATCGTCTCCTGGTCAGGTTGGAACGATGAACTAATCGAGCAAGGAAAAGACGAGCCAGCAGTATTCTTTACGGTCGGATTTATCCTACGAAAAACAAAAACAAAGCTCACAATATCCGATACGGGTAACGCCATTGGAAACATAACCACATTCCCTATGGGATGTGTGCAGGAGATCGTGGAGCTAACAAGTGGAAAACCTAACCGAACTACTAAAGTACGCAAACGAAAGCCAAGCTAGAAAGATTCAGGCCTATATTGATTGTGGATGCAATGCCACTGAAGCTGGCAAGATCATAGGCGTTCACAGAACTAACATCACCAGGGCAATCAAATCTGTCCGTAGAGCAGCGTCAAGAAGGGGACACTCCCCTGATCACGACATGACCCATCCTGTCCCTGAGGGTTTCAATGTAAAGGGTGTATCCACCTATTATGATGAAGACGGCAAAGTCAGAGGTCAGTGGGTCAAATCACAGGAAGATAAGCAAGCCAGAATAGACGCCCTTGTAGAGCGATTAGAGGCGTTTGAATGGAAGCCTGCTCCTAAGATTGCCTGCAACGTTAAAAAGCACGACAGCGAGCTGTGTACGCTTCTGACGATCACAGACTTCCACATGGGTATGTATGCCTACTCCAAGGAGACAGGAGATGATTGGGATACTGGCATTGCCGTAAAGGAATATCTAGCCGCAGTACAGGAAATGTGTGATGGCTCACCGGATTCTGAGGTAGGTATCCTGAATCTACAGGGTGACTTCCTACACTGGGACGGATTAGATGCTGTTACTCCTACCAGCAAGCACGTTCTGGATGCTGATACCCGCTTCTCTCGACTGATCGATATGTCGCTAGACGTTATCATGATGTCAGTTGAGATCATGTTAGCTAAGTTTAGCCAGGTTAAGGTGATTGTCTGTGAGGGCAACCATGATCTAGTAGGCTCTATGTGGATTCGTAAAGCCATCAAGAAAATCTATGAGAAGAATCTGCGGGTTGAGGTCGATGACACTGACTTCCCTTTCTATGCTCACCTTCACGGGGACATCATGTTGGCATTCCATCATGGACACAAGGTGAAGAACGGTAGTCTGCCAGCATTATTTTCTTCAGAACCCCGTTACAGAAAGATGTGGGGTATGTCAGAATATACCTACATCCATACGGGACATTACCACCATACAGAACAGATGATGGGAGAGGGTGGTGGCGCTATTGTTGAGCGTCATCCTACTCTAGCGGGTAAGGATGCCTATGCTGCTCGTGGTGGCTATCATTCCTGGCGGGCGGCTCATGCAATAACGTACCACAAAGCGTACGGGGAGCATCGCAGAGTAACCGTAACTCCTAAGTTTAAGGTAGAAGATTGATGTTTGGATTACCATTAGAAGCAGTCACTATGATTTTTAGCACCGTTTTAGGTGGTGTTATGAAAGCATGGGGTCAAGCCCAGCAGGATAAAGCTGAGCAATTTAAGATGATGATGCAGCGTAATGAGCAGATCGAAGAAGGTGTACAGAATGCGAGAGCTATGCAGAACCCTAATGCAGCTTGGATTCGTCGTTTTATTGTTATCTCTGCAATGCTGGGCGGTCTGGGTATTGTATTCCTTGCTCCAATCCTCGGTCACGCCACGTTTGTACCAGTAGAAATCACTAATGGATTCAAGTTGTTATTTCTCGACTTCACCAATACAGTGACCGAATACAAAGAGATGTATGGGTTTGTGACACCCGATTGGCTCCCTTACGCTATCACTAACATTGTCGGCTTCTACTTTGGTAGTGCTGCTATGCAACGCAAATGAGAACCATGCTAGCAATATCAGTATTGATACTAAGCGGCTGCTCCAGTAAGGGTTGGCTAGGCACTCAGCCAAGCGACGAAAGCGATTGTCATTTTGATTCTGTTCCATTGTGTATCCGTATTACTGGTGGTAAAGTGGACTAGCGATCTATTCAGATCTGCTCCTTTTAGGCTTTTGGTCTTTGGCCCCTCCACGCGAGGGGTCTTTTTTTACTGATCGTCAATAATGCAAACCGCCTGGTAGTTCACGATAGGTCTGCCAATCACCTCGACAAACTGCTCTCTTGCATCAAAGCATTCATCCATCGAATTGAATGCAGCCATCTTATTAACGTCTACTCGATCACCTGTTAAGGCAATGTAGACCAGTATCCATTTCATCTGTCAGCTCCTATAAACATGATTGACTTAATTAGCATCTTCTAATATACTGTATGTATACACATTGGAGATACACATGAAAAACTTAATCGCACTAGCAGCTCTTGTTGCTTCAGCTCAGTCATTTGCTTTCGTTGATGACACTAACACTAACCATAACGGTTCTGCTGAGTCTAAAGCTACAGTAGATGCAGAGGGTCGTGGTGTTGCTAACTTCACTATGAGCTTCTCAGGTTCAGCTACCACTAAAGGTAATATGGATGCTGACGGTATGATGCAGAACATCTTTGGTTCTGAGTCTACTCCGTACTACTACCGTTAATAATGTACCCACTTTGGGGACTATCGTCCCCATTGTTGGGCCATTGCATTAGCTATCCCCTGGAACGTCATACTCCTAGCCTTAGGACTCTTGTTATCTGAGTACCACTTAGGCAGCTTCTTCCCAGTAGGCGATACATAAAACTCCCCCTTATCTACAATGTTAGTAGGCACTAACAATGGAAGATCGTGTAACCACAAGCAGGTTTTCTTTTGTGCTTGATCACCATACTCCCAGGGCTGAATAATTTGGTCAGGCTTTCGCCACAATGTTGACATAATTCCGACAGGATTCTCGATAGCGTATCTACCTATCTTCTCCCCTAGCTCCACTATGGCCATGAAGAAATCAATACCCTGTTGCTGTCTACCATCTGCTCTTTTAGCGGCAAAATGCTTAGCACCACTAACGGCTAGGTGAGTACAGGGTGGGAACGCTATCATCATGTCCCAGTGCTGTTGCTGTAGATCAAACACATCGCCCTGGTAATGGTATTCAGAGTCATCGTCTGATGGGATTAGGTCACAACTCCAAGCGTCATGCCCTAACTTTCTAAAGGCTTCCCTTACTCTGCCTGAGTATTCACACGCAACTAATACTTTCATAATAATTCATAGGTAGCTTGGTCTAATTTGGTCATTAATCTGAGAGCCATCTTGATGCCATGTGAGGCGTTACCCTGACCTAAGGCTTTGGCTATTTCGTAATCGTTATCTGTCAGGCAGACATTCCGCCTAGTCGCTTCCTGTCTGCCCTTCAGTCTTTCACGTTTAATCATCGACATGACGATACGAAATGAATTCACAGATGTCATAAACCCTTGATGGGCTTACGCCGAATTTCTCAGCAATTTTTTTCCGAGTAATTGATTCCGCTATCTGACGGTGCTTCAGACGTTCCCTGTCCAAAGCCCTCATTAAGCGAACATCATCGTCGCTTAACTTACCACTCACCAAGGAATATCCTCGTCAGCTTGTTTAGCTTTAGCTGGAGCAGCCTGTGGCTTATCCTTCTTAGGCGTTAGATAACCCTTGATAACGGGAGCATTAGGATTAGCGTCAGGACTTTTCTTCCAAGCGTTTACCCAGTACTCATTACCATCTGAGTCTTTAGCAGTACCTTTAACGTCTGCGTGAGTTTCTTGCTCCTTCTGGTCATTCTTCCAGAGTGCAAATTCGATCTGACCTTCTTGTAAAGGCATAGTTATTCTCCTTTTGTAGAGTGAATTAATGATTTGATTGCAGCTTTCTGCTTTGAATTAAAGAGCTTCCAGACTTCGGCCATAGTGTCCTCGTCTTCTTTAAGCTCATCGCCCAGTTGACGTAAGGCCAAACCGTCCTCACTGTCGAGCGCATCCACGAATCCTTTAACATACTGTTGTACCAGTTCCTTATTTATGCGCTTAGGCTTGTCCTCTGAAGGCAAGTCTTCGCCACGATAAATGTAAAGGCCAAGTCCCGTTGCAACTGCTACTGCTTTAACCAGGCATCGTTGCCTAGCGTCACTGATCTGACGGCTAGTGGGATTGACTACTGAGTTATTACGGTGATCCATTACAGGCAGATACATACTTCTGCTGAATGAGTGTTCACCTTCCTTAACGGTTACTACACATGACACCTCAACGGTTTCATCTCGGTAGTAAATTGGCTCACCAAACTCATAGTTAGACTCAGGGTAGTAATCCGCTAGGGTTGCCCAGCAGTCGCTCCATGAGAGGTAAGTCAAATTCATTTTCTTGGAAGTCTTGTCATTCACATTAAGGTGTGACATCTCTTCCCAGACTTTCTTTTCAAAGCTCATTTCTGCTCCTTTTTTTCTATCCACTCGCTTCTCGTTTCTTTAAGCCAGTTTCTTATTGCTATGCCAACATAATCATTGTCTTTCTCACGACCCATAAAATTGACTGGTCTATACTTTTGCTTGTACACAATAGCTTGAACACGAGAACGGCTTAGCCCATACAGTTTTCCAACATCCGTATAAGTCATACCGCTTTCATAATCATGCAAGATGCTAGCATCGCGTTTTCTGTTATTAATATCATCGGTCATCGTTGATGCCCCTCAGGTATCAGTGCTTCGAGTTTCTTCTTGCAGTTTTCTAATGACTCGTGCATCAGTAGCAGCTTGGCATCAGTTAGCTTCTCGTCTGACACGAAATGCCATGTGGTCAACAACTTAGTGATCATGGCGATGGTGTGGAACAAGTCCTCTAAATCAGGGTACTCGTCCACTGGGATTAGCTTGTCGTTATTCATTCATTGACTCCTCTAGTCGAGTAGCAATGTCATTCAAACGCCAGGTCATATCTTTGTGCTGATCGTAATAACCAGCAGAGACAAGATTCCTAATGGCATTAACGGCAAGCCAGATATCATGGTTAGGGTCAACTTCAAATGGCCCTAACGTATAGTCGTTCTCAGTGTAAACCGCCGTCTCTTCGGGCTTCTTGGTACTTTTCAATCCACTCATTTTCTACGTCCTCTTGCACTTGGATAGTTAAGGCACGTTCCACGTCTTCGCGCAGTTCAATGCCAAAGGTTTCAGGATGGTTCATCAAACGCAGCAAGTCAGTTGACATAAGCTGCTCTAGGATGATCTCGCCAAACATTGACGGGTTTGACTCAATCAGCTCTTCAATCGCATCACCTAGATCAATCAGATATTCTGTTGAATCAAGGTAAGCCTCGAATGCTGCTTCCAAGTCAGGGTCATTGTCAGGGTCAATTTGACGATCAGGCGTGTCCCAGTACATACATAGGCTCCACTGTTAGGTTTAAGGTTCGATAGCTTGGTTGGCAGTACAGGATGTCTTCCATCTGTTCAGCACTGTGGTGACGGCCATTGTCAATAGCGTGTCGAGTGCATTTAGCTGCCAGGTCGATAGCCCTGTAATAGTCGGGATGACCATAATTTAGGCGTGTGCTTATTTGGTACATATTCACCTCTTTGTTGTTTGAGCTTTGAGTATAGATGGAAAAAATATTTAATGCAATATCTTTTACAAATTAATTTTTTGTGCTTTAATGCAGCACTCAAACAGGAGAAACGTATGAATTACGAAAAAATAAAAGACAAATTAACAGACCGAAACCTACGAGTAGTTGCCGAGCGCATTGGCATGGAACATTCTAAGTTGTGGCGACTTGCCACTGGCCGAACACAGACCCCGTTAAAGGAAGACTTGCAAGCGATTGCTACCTATTTGAGGAAGTAATCATGGATGCAAAAGACTTTGTAGCCCGTCTTGAAAACGTCAAGACAAAGGGAAGGGGTCAATACCTCTGTAGTTGCCCTGCACACGCTGATTCTGACCCATCTTTAGCCGTTACGGAGACTCCGAATGGCAAGATACTGCTGAAGTGCTTTGCGGGCTGTTCTGCCCTAGAAATTGTCCAATCTATGCAGTTGACGCTAGAGGATTTGTTTCCTGATGCCCATGAAGAGCATCCAATGGCCTTTGCACAACGGGAAATGGCAGCTCGCAGAAAGACTCAGGACAAGATTGAGTATGCAAGAACCTATCTTGGCTTGGTGACAGCTCAGCTTCGAGCTGGTGAGGTGGTTGACGAGAAGGTCATCGTAAAAGCCTACAAGCTGAAGAACTTCCTTGAGGATCAAGGTGCAGCCTAATGATAATTAGACCTAAGAACTGGGATAAATTCCAGCATTACCGAAACAGAACACCACCCTGGATTAAGCTCCATCGTGATGTCCTGAATGACCGAGCCTTTATGTTGCTACCAACCTCTGCAAAAGCACTTGCACCGTTATTGTGGTTGTTAGCTAGTGAGTCCGAAAAAAGTGAAATCAATGCCGATCTCGACGATCTTGAGTTTCGACTACGAATGAAGAAGTCAGAAATAAAAGAGGGTCTGGAAGCCTTGATACGACAGGGTTTCTTCAAAGTTGCTAGCAACGTGCTAGCAGAGTGCTATCAAGATGCTAGCGCAGAGAGAGAGGGAGAGGGAGAGGGAGAACTATTGTCTGCCGCTAAAGCGGAAGACGAGTTCTTCGAGAAGTTCTGGGAAAACTATCCCCGTAAGGACAGCAAGAAGAAGGCACGTCAGGCTTGGAACAAGCTAAGCAAGACGAGCAAAGAGAAAGCCATTAAAGATGCCAAAGAGCGTTATGAGGGTGTGCAACGTCAGTTCATACCAATGGCACCGACTTACCTTAACGGTGAGAGATGGAATGACCCATCACCAAAACCTAAACAGCAGCAGATAACGGATTGGATATGAAAGAACTACCCGACATTGATTTTGAGAAGTATTTAAAACAGCGAGAGAGCGATCTATACCTACAGAAGGTAGATAGACCTACCCAGCACCTAGAAAAGGCCTTAGAACGTCTCTCAGGGACTCTAAAGCCCTATGGTGACACTCTTCCCTGGCATAAAACCCACGAACACTTCCGATTTAGGGATGGAGAGTTGACGTTATGGGCTGGTGTGAATGGTATGGGTAAGTCATTGGTAACGGGTATGACCTCTATCTGGTTAGAGCGTCCTGTTGTCGTGGCTTCGATGGAAATGCTACCTGAGGCTACCTTAGCTCGCATGATTCGTCAGGCTGGTGGTATGAGTAATCCGAGCAAGGAGTATGCAACCGCTATAACGGAACAGCTAGATGGCAGAGTGTATATCTATAACCAAGTAGGTGATGCAGAGCAGGGTAATTTGTTCGGAATGATCCACTACGCTGCTGCTGAGCTTGGTGTCAAGCATTTTTTCATCGACTCATTGGTAAAGATTAAAGGTGTTGGGCCTGATGATTACACTGCCCAGCAAGAGTTTGTGAACAAGTTGACTCAGATTGCAAAGGATGAACACGTCCACATTCACTTGATCTTGCATATGAGAAAGCAGCCGAATGAGTCAGAGATGCCCCAAAAATTTGACGTTAAGGGTAGTGGAGCCATTGTAGATTTGGCTGATAATCTTTTGGTAATTCACCGCAGAACCATTGGTGATCTTGATGACGGTAATCCTACTGGCTTTATTCGAGTCGCTAAGCACCGTCATGGCGAGTGGGAAGGTACTTGGGGATTCTGGTTCCATGAGGATTCACAGCAATGGGTTCCTAGTCCTAAGATGGGTGCTATGCCCTGGCCAGAACCAGGCAGGCAGTGGAGTAAGAATGATCAAGTGGAAGACCGTCTAGGAGGTATTTATGCCTAATGTAGTGAGCTTCAGTGGTGGCAGAACGTCTGCTTATCTTGTTTGGGAGATTGAGCAAAGACGTAAAGCAGGGAAGATTGATGATGTGCATTATGTCTTTATGGATACTGGCGCAGAGCATCCAAAAACTTATGAATTTATCCGTAATGTTGTCAAATACTTTGGGATAGATTTGGTTTGCCTTCGAGCCAATGTGATTCAAGAGCAAGGTAAAAGTGCCACTTACCATGTGGTATCACTAGAGGATTGTAAGCCTGATCTGATCCCCTGGTATGACTACACCAAGAAATACGGTATGCCTCATGTAACTATGCCGAAATGTACTGATGTAATGAAGATTATGCCGTTTAAGAAGTGGTGTATTGATCAGTTTGGCAAAGATAACTACACAACATGGCTTGGCATTCGTATTGATGAGCCTAAACGATTAAAAGATGTGCCTAATATGCGCTATTTGGCTGAATTATCCGTTAAAGACAAGCAAGACATTAATGATTGGTGGTATGACCAACCATTCGACTTAGGCTTGCCTGATTACCTCGGTAATTGCGTGTTCTGTATCAAAAAAGGCGCTAATCGAATTGCATTAGGGCAAAGAGATGAACCTTATCTTGCTGATCAGTGGCGTGACATGGTGTATCGAGATGGAATGCACGTTACTGCTGGCAGAAAAGAAGCAGGTATTCCAAATGAGGCTTGCTATCGTAACTATCAGACCTTTAACGGGATTACAGAGGCATTTGAAGACAATACTCGTGAAGAGCTACTAAGGACATTGCGATCAGCTTCGGGTTCTTGTGAAGAATCCTGTGAGGTATTTAATTGTCAATTGGATATGTTTGATTGATGTATAAGAAGACCGACTTGGCTCAATATATGCTTGAGTGTGAGGCTAGGTATTGGAAGGAACAAGCCCGTAAGAATGGACGTGGCTGGTGGAATGCTCGTAAGGATGCGATTGAAAAGAAGCGTGGAAGAGACGCACTGGAAAGACTATTGGAGGAGATGAATGGTAACGCTTGATGGAAAAGAAGTGGTTGACATTATGATCGATGGGGTTGATTCAAAGGATGCACCTGACTTTTGTGATGCCTTTATTTGTGATGCTACCTGGGCGCACTCAGGCTACCCGTTAGATGAGATGGCTATTTACAGGCTACAGGATCAATATCCTGAGCTAGTGATTGAGATGGCAATGGAGAGTCTTTATGGCGATTAATAGCCGTAATAAAGGAGCTGCTGCTGAGAGAGAAGTGGCCAAGATTATCTTCGATGAGCTAGGGATAAAGGTAGAGAGAAACCTAGACCAATGGCGCTCAGGTGGCTTTGACCTCAGTGGTTTGGATGGTTGGGCCATAGAAGTTAAACGGGCCAAGAAACCGCTACTGGCTCAATGGTGGACACAGACAGTGGCCCAGGCAGAACAAGGTGGGCTACATCCTGTTCTGTGGTACAAGCTGGACTACCAGAAATGGCGGGTTGTGGTGCCGTTAAATCGAATCTGCGATGGTTTGGAATACAGCGGTGGTTTGGAATATACGGCCGAATTAACGCCCCAGGGCTTTGCTTGCCTATATAGGGAAAAGTACCTAATACCTTGAAATAATTGAAAAAAAGTATTGACACGTTGCAATAATTTCCTAAAATGACACTTGTCAATAAGACAAAGCTAAACATTTACCAAATAGGAACATAGCTTATGAACACGGCAAAAAAATCTACTAATACCCGATTACAGGAACAAGTAGACCATATTGTTAAAACAATCGAAAACGGTTACCAGGTAACAGAAAACGATTATTGGGAAGGCCTTTATGAAGTAGGCGATATTCTCAGCGCTTTCGATTATATCGACGGCTATTACGACGTTGAATACTACGTTAATTCAGACAAGCAAACCGTTAGAGGCGCGCGTTTTATGGTCGCTGGTGGTGGCCCTAATATCTTTATCGACACCAAGTTAAAAACCGTTGAAGGGTATTGGTGGTCTGATAAATATATCGCTAGATATTATGATGATCCTATGGGCCTTGAAGACCTGGCTCAAGAATTGTGGGAGTGCTAATAATGATTAAGCAAGAAACAATCCAAGCGTATACCATTGACCAGCATCCCGATAAAGAGGCCGTTTATTCTTGGATAAGGGATAATTGGCATGATTTAGGCGATTTTGCCGTTAATGACTTTATCGAATCATTAAAGGCGCTAGCTAATGAAATTGACGGTAATTTAGATTATTCCGTTGGCCTTTTCCCTGATCGCGGCGAATCCATATCCTTAACTGGCTATGATGATGAAAAGCTAAAAGCATTAAACCCTGATGATTTACCTTTAACAAGTGTTATCTATGATATTTACGTTATCCAGGCGCTAAAGGAATTCAATATCGAGAATTCTCTTAGCTTTCTACATGATGAGGGCGAATATATCTATTCGGATGAAGGGCTTGAGGAGCTCTGCGAATCGAATGAGTATTACTTCACTGAAGACGGGGCATTTCACTCATGACCATTAAAGCATTAGCGGCTATGGGCCTTTACCTTATCTTTACTAGCTTACTTGGCTATCTAGTCGTCCAATTAAATGACGTTTACCCAATGACCTGGGGCCTAGCAATCGTTTGCTTAGTCTTTTGGGTGGTTATTGTCGGACTAGCTGAGCTGGGCGCTTGGCTATTGATTAAGATGGGGTTGTGAACAATGTACAAGCGCTGGCAATCGCTGCCTATCTGCTAATCCCACCAATACTTTTCTATTTGCTATAACATAAGGCCTTCATTTAGAGGGCCTTTTTTTATGCTTGAACCAAAGAAACCGGAAGACTTTAAACCTGAGATAGCCGAAGACAAAAGAATCTATATTGTTGTTCCTTATCGAGCGGCCCAGGATAAGCGCTTTACTATTCAGAGAATGCGAGCGCTATTAACAATATGCTCATACGCTAATCACAAAGGGAATGCTTGGCCCAGCATAGAAAGAATGGCGGACGACATGGGTATATCAAAGCCAACCATGAAAGCGCATATTGATTGGCTTACTCAACGTGGCTATCTAATAACAATCAACAACAGCTATACAGTAGGTAAACACGCTAAGCCTAGAGCGATAGTCTACGATCCAAATAACCCACCACATCCTGACGATTGGCACCAAGCTAACCAGGATCAACAAGACAAAGAGCGACAAGATAAAACCATTAAAGAACATAAAGATAAGTTAGTGCTTACTAACAAATCAAATGATGAGGTATTAGCTAAACCTACTAGTTTGTATCGTGTGTGGCAGGAAGCCCTGGCAGTCTATGGAATATCTCATCAATACGAAAAGGATATATACACCAAGTTAGCCACCCGCTACACGCTCGAAGACTTCAAAAAAGCCACCCAGGTCTTATTTAAATCCCGAGGTAGGCCACCCGCTAGCGTATCGATCATGTTGCGCTCGTAGAAAAGCACCCTTTGGGGGGGATGGGGTGGTGGGTGCGTCGTATCCCCCTCACGCAAAATTTTCTGAGTTTTTTGGGATTGAGTAAATTCACGCAAAATTTTCTGGAAAATCCTTGATCGGGCTTTTTAGATCGTGCAGAGCAATGTATACGAGAGAGGAGAGGGATATATCGTTTGTGCTGTAGTGGAAGGCAATAGGCTAACTCCCGTCTATTCAGGATTAGCCAATGATTATTGGTTGGTCTGACCGATTAATGGTTAGGGAGCGGATGCTCGACTAATGCTTCAGCCTACGTCAGGAGCGGACTCTGTTCGGCTTGGCATCCCATTAAGGGTTTCCTGTAAGAATTATCGTCGTATAACGTTTATCCCAGACTGATAGGGCCACTGGAGTATCTTGGTAGTTTTTCATACCTTAGGTGGCCTTACAGGAATTGCCTTTTAAAATAATTGTACTACTGCTATATTCCCTGTCAATGACTAAAGGTGCTATATGACAAAAAAGAACGTAATACCTAGCCTTAAAGGATATGGTGGTAGTAAGCCCCGTGTCACTGAGCTAAAAAAGAGCAATACCATTAAGCAGAATAAAGAGGCGATAGCAACAGAAATGTTGTGTATGGCCACGACCTCTGTGCGTGACATCATGGATTGGGATGAGTATGGCAATGTTCGCCTGAAGGCGGCCAAAGATATTCCAGAATATGCCCATAGAGCCATTAAGAAGGTGACTTCTACTATTAGCAAAGATGGTGCATCCACCGTAACGGTTGAATTACACGATAAAGTTCAGACATTGCGTACCTTAGCGAAGGCTGCGGGCTTGTTAGAGGTCGAGCAGAACATGGATAAGCCGTCTGTTATCGGCTTTAACGTCAAAGCACCTGTCGAGATCGAGCAAGAAGCGGAGGTCGTCGATGAGTGATGGCTTTCCTGGTGTTAATGTTGATCTAAGTAGTAGTCCTATTGCGTATAAGTTCCTTCAGGATGACTCCTTTGTAACGGGTATATGTGGCCCTGTAGGTTCTGGTAAGTCCTATGTAAGCTGTTTGAAGGTGATGAAGGTGGCGTTGCAGCAAAAACCTTCACCCAATGACGGGATACGTTATAGCCGCTTCGTTATCGTGCGTAACAGCTACCCTGAGTTGAAGACCACCACCATTAAGACGTGGACTGACATCTTTCCAGAGGATACGTTTGGGCCTCTGCGCTGGACTCCGCCTATAACGCATCACATTAAGCTGCCACCAAGAGGCGAAGCGGCGGGTGTGGACTGCGAAGTCATCTTTATGGCGCTCGACCAGCCAAAAGACGTACGGAAGTTGCTATCCCTTGAATTAACGGGAGCCTGGGTCAACGAGGCACGAGAGCTACCAAAGGCGGTTATCGACGGATTGACACACCGTGTGGGTCGTTACCCGTCAAAACGTGAAGGTGGCGCGACTTGGCATGGTATTTGGATGGATACCAACCCGATGGACGACGATCAC
>Ga0208428_1000150_pt1 | contig 33929 bp, 28 predicted proteins | sample DEB08_DNA_11_FD_184535 | JGI IMG/M metagenome (GOLD analysis project Ga0208428, IMG submission 184535) | Aqueous microbial communities from the Delaware River and Bay under freshwater to marine salinity gradient to study organic matter... | ecosystem: Environmental > Aquatic > Marine > Coastal ... | reverse complement strand
TAACCGAAACCGCGCGTGAGGTGATACAGGGCGCTGATAACTTCGAGACTATGCCAGAGGTTGAGAGCGCCCGCGCCACAACCGCGAAGGTAAGAGAGGCCCAGAGCGCACTAAAAGCGAGCGCTCAAGCCGATAAGCTCACCTCAACAGGGAGACGCGCACGCGCTTCAATCAACGCAGATAAGAAGACCATAGAAGCTGCCCAGAGGCTCCTCGATGAAGCTTACTCTGATATGGAGCGACCTCTACCTGCTGACATCAATCAGCGCACCCCCCAACAGGACAATTATGCTCAGCTCAGAGGCGCCTTGAATGGATTCAAGAGCTCGCAGACACTCACGCGCGGCTCTTGGACAGATGACCATGAGAGCTTACGGCGGAAGCGGGCCAAGGCGCGTGATCAGCTTGATGAGGCGCTCAAAGGGCTTGATCAGATAGCACGATCTCAAGAGCAGGCTCAGGTCAGTATTGAAGATTTACCCCCTAAAGGGCAGCGTACAATCGAAGACGCAAAGCGCTTTTTTGGGGAGCCTCAAAGGAACAGCGCGCTTAAAAGGGTGACGTATGAGCGAGACGGACACATTGTAACAGGCCCCGCGAGTGGGAGAGGTAAAGGGAAATTCAGATATAACCTGAGCTTCCCTCTCGAGCGCTTCAGAGATGAACCTTTACTCTCTGGCTCATTGCCGTCAAACGAGATCGGAACCTATGACACGCTAGACGAAGCGCTAACAGCCGCGATCAATCAATATGAGCCATCCAATCAGATTCTTGACCGAATGATCGAGAGCGCGAAAGAGGACCGCGAGCGCACAGCGCGAAGAATGGGAGTAACCCCCCGCGAGCAGCTCATCGAAACCGCGCGTGAGGTTGTTCAAGGCGCTGATAACTTCGAGACTATGCCAGAGGTTGAGGCGCAGCCAGAGAGGCGCCCTTCCATTTACACGCCCTCTGGTATGGTCTCATATAACAAAGTTGATTCAATCATGGAGGGGAGAGCGCCCTCACGCCTACCACGAGAGACACAGGCTCAGTTTAAGAAAATAGAGAACCTCATAACAGAGCTTGAGCAGATGGAAGAAAAGCGTACCAAGAGTGGACGCCTTAAAGACTGGCAAGGTATCAAAGCGAAGCGTGAGGAGATCTTAAACGAGCGCCGAAGATTACTCAAAAAATACGCATCTGAGCGAACGCGAACACAACACAGTGCCTTACAGGATCACACATTCTTATCTTACTACAAGCCCGCAAAGAGCACAGCGACCCCCGAAGACGTAAGAGATAAGCATGGAGACCGCCGCTCAGATCTAAGGACGCTCAGACGCTACTTTGAGACCTATGAACCTGATCAACAGGGACAGTTAACCGAAACCGCAGAAACCCTAGACACGCGATCCGCTCAACAACAAACATTCACGCCAGAGATCCAAAGCGCTATCGAGAGCCTTAAATCAAGGCACTACGCGACAAGAGGCAAGAGCTACCCGCTCGAAACCTACCTCAAGACGCGCAAAGATGGAGGTGTATACAAGACCACAGAGACACCCGCGCAGCTGGCAGATCGAATCGCTGAAAACCTGCCTGATACCCTCGCGAACCTCTATGACTTTGGAGAGGATACACTAAGAGCGCTGATCACTAGAGCGATCAATGAGGGAGTAGAGGCGCGTGAGACACCCGCAGAGCTCAAAGACCGTATCGGCGCAGTGATCACAAAGCGCGCGCAGGACAGCGCCGCGAGCCAAAAGGCACAGATCACAGGAGAGGGACAACGAAAGGCTCTCACTGAAATGAGGCGTAATATCACCACGCTCTCAGGAACAGGTCACTTTAATGAATATCGTAGAGGAGGAGAGCGCTCTTATATGGGATTAGGCGCAATCGAGAAGACCCTCGATATGTCAGAGAGGCTCGGTGATCTTCACGTTGATGGGATCTTTAGACAGGCCTTACCCCCAGAGCTTGAGCGCTTCAAGATGCCCATAACAAGATTTGGTACAAAGGCAGCTGATCAGGTTGCAGGCGCTTTCGCAAACAAATATGAAACCGTTGGAGAGATCAGAGACAACATCTCAACAATTCGAGAGCAGATGAGAGCGACCATTAAGACAGCGCTTGATAAGACGACAAACGATCTAGTAAGAAGACCTACAACACTCGACATGATCAGGCAGTCTTATGAGAAGGCTACAGAGCAGCTCGACACAACGAGACAAAGTAATATTGAGAACGCGCGCGCGCTTGCTCAGTACGCGGACAACCCACAAGCCCACCTCGCAGAGATCCAAGAGCTTGAGCGCCAGAGTGATCAGGCGATCGCAGACCAGCTGGAGATCAATCGTGAATTTGCAGACGCCTATATTCATGAGGCCGCTGACCTTGTAGAGCGCACCCTCGAGACAACAAAGGGTGAGGTGATTGACAGCGTGATGAGCGCCAAGACACCTAAACACGCCGGTAAATTCACAGCGACGGAACGAGGCAAAGCAAACCGCAAGCTTATGGCGCGGATCTTCAACGAGATCTTTGAGCAGGTAACGCGAGAAATTAGAGATGAGCCGATCGAGCGAGGTGAGAATCACCCGCGCAACATCGCAGATACTGTAAGGAAGCCATCGAAGACACCTGCTCAATTTAGAGAGGAGATTGAAACCCGAAGACAACGAGGGCAGAGAAAACGAGAAGCCCGCCGAGCCCAAAAGAGCGCCCTCCACTTGATTGATTATCGAGCATCTCTGTTAGCCACCGTGGAGCGTTTAGCCTCATAACATAACGCTTGAGCTCAGTGTGTGAGATCCTTTATCTTGATCGTTCACCCCATGATCAGAGGAGGATAGACACATGATAGGGGAGTTCATTTTTGCGCTCAAATACGCTCGATATAACGCGCAAGAGCAACGCCGCGAGACGTGGACAGAGGCCATTGATCGCTACTTAAACATGCACTTGGAGCAGTATGGAGAGGTTGTCAGAGAAACCTTAGAAGAGGTTCGAGAGGCACTGATCAAGAAGCAGATCCTACCTTCAATGAGAGGTCTCCAGTTTGGTGGACGCGGCATCCTCGACAAGAACATGAGATTATATAATTGCACCTGCTCATATGCAGACAGGCCGCGCTTTTTTGCTGAAGCGCTCTGGCTATTACTGGCAGGTTCAGGAGTCGGTTTCAGTGTGCAGCGGCATCACGTTGAGGAGTTGCCTGAGATCCAGACCCCCTTACCCCCGCGCCCTTTTCTTGTGCCTGATTCGATTGAAGGATGGGCTTTAGCTGTAGATGAACTCATCAGGGCTTACATGAGAGGTGAGCCTGAACCCTACTATGATTATTCACTCATCAGGCCCAAAGGATCACCGCTCAGCGTGGGAGGCGTAGCGCCAGGTCATGAGCCGCTTGAAGAGGCGCTCGAAGGCGTGAGAGGGATCTTGAAAGGTGCAGTAGGGAGACACCTCAAGCCCATTGAAGTTTTTGACATAACCATGTTCCTAGCTGATTCAACGAGGACCGCAGGGACACGACGCAGCGCGACAATTGCAGTTTTCTCAGCAGATGATATTGAGATGATGAATGCAAAAACGGGTGATTGGTACATCCATCACCCCAAGAGAGCCCGAGCGAATATCTCAGCGGTCGTAACCTCAGAGACACCTCGAGAGACATTCTCTAAGCTCATTGAGGCCACGCGCGAGTTTGGAGAGCCTGGCTTTGTGTTCTTGGAATCGACAGAGCATTTAGTCAATCCTTGCGTAGAGATCATTATGGCCCCTGTACTGATTAGAGGCCCACGCGGAGAAACCGTAGAGCAGTACTCACTTGATCTCTTAAACCCAAGCAAGCGCCAAGAATGGAAAGAGCGAGGCTACAGTTTTCAATCAGGTTGGCAGGCGTGCAACCTCACAACGGTAAATGTTAATGCTTGTGAGAGCCCTACAGATCTCATTGAGGCAACGCGCAAGGCTGCATTGCTAGGGACACTTCAAGCAGGCTACACTCAAACGGGATATTTAGGACAGATCAGCCGCCGAATCATCGAGAGAGAGGCGCTCTTAGGCGTGAGCCTCTGCGGTATCCAAGATCAACCACAGATCACCACCCCTCAGAACCTTGAGGACGCAGCGCGCGCGGCAGTAGTGGCAAATACACGAATTTCTAAAGCGCTAGGAATCCAGAGCGCTGCAAGAGTAACTTGCGTGAAACCCGAAGGGACCGCGAGCCTTGTACTTGGTTCATCGAGTGGGATTCACCCCGCTCATGCACACCGATATTTGAGGAGGGTTCAGTGCAGTGAACTTGAGCCCGTTTTTCAGCACTTCAGAGAGGTCAACCCACAAGCAACAGAGCCCAGTTTATGGGGTTCTGATTATTGCGCGATTTTCGCTCTTGAGAGCTCTGAAGACGCGATCACCCGCGCAGATATGAGCGCTATCGATCTCTTGGAGCGCGCTCGAGAGGTCAAGAGACATTATGTAGATCAAGGCACAGCCAAACCTGAGAGCCTTGAGAGCGCCGCTCATAATGTGAGCCTTACTGTGAGCGTAGACCCTGACGAGTGGGAAGATGTTGAGGGTTATCTCTGGACACATCGACAGGATTTCACAGGCGTTTCATTACTCTCAAGTTCGGGTGACTATGACTATCAACAGCCCCCGTTTCAAGCAGTCTCACCAGAATTCAAGGGAGAGGATCAAAGCGCAGCTTGGGATCTCTGGCAAAGGCTCAGAGACACGATGAGAGAGGTAAACTATGAGCAGCTGAAAGAGAGCGAGGACAACACCACTCCACTTGCTACCGAAGCTTGCTCAGGTGGACAATGTGAGCTGAGATAATGCGTGAGCACCTAAGCATTGACCGCCCGCCCCTCTTCACAGCAAGGCACCGTGAGAACTGGGTTATACATCGAGAGGCGCTCAAGCGCTTAGGTGTTGAGCGTGCATTAGGCCGCTCAGAAGGGATCATTGAGATCTTTGATCGAGCAGATGAGAATGAGCGCTTGAGCATCGATGAAGAGGATCGACTCTCAAGAGCGATTGAGCGCCTATCTGATCTATGGGCGAGGTGGACAGAGAGCGAGCGCGCCGAGTTCTATGATCTCTTCTTAGACCACGCGCGACAGCCTCATTTCACGCGCCCTTATGAAGAGGCAGAGATCTATATCCCTGATCACCCGCCAGGAATGGCAGAGATGAAGAGACGAGGTTGGACGCCGCACCCCTATCAAGCCCGAGCTGTACAATTCGCGCTTGAGAACCCGCGCGTGATTCTCGCTTTAGAGATGGGTTTAGGAAAAACGCTTATCGCGCTGATGAGCTATCATCTGCTGAGATCAAGGGGAGACATCCAGAGAGCGCTAATCGTAGCCCCTAAGAGTGCTCATGGATCATGGAGAGAGCATCTTGAGCTCTCCGCCGCTTCAATTTGCGTACTCACCTCACAATCACCCGATAAGCGAGAGGCGCTCTATACTCGACTCTATCACGGTGACCTTGATGGCGTGTTGGTCACTCCTCAGACACTCGCTCTTGATTATGGCTACTTCGCAAAGCTCTTGCAGAGAGAGCCTTATCTTTTGATCTCTGATGAGGCCCATCGATTCAAGGCGCAGACAAGCCGAAGCGGCTTGAGTTATGCTGATCTAAGCCAGCGCGCTGAGAGAGTGATCGCGCTAACAGGTACCCCTAAACCTAACAAGATTGAAGACTTCTACCACCTTGTTGAGCGCACAAAACCAAACACATTAGGCCGCTTGCAAGATTTCATCTCACGCTACACCTACAGGCGCTTCGCATCGATGGACACAATCAGAGGCCCTCAGTATGAGATGGGAGCCTTGAGAGGTGACATGTTAGGGGAGCTCTATGAGCGATTGAGAAACACCCTATTCACGCGCCACACCTCAGACCCAGACGCAAAGATTGACTTACCCCCGCGCAAGGATTTAGCGCCTTATATCGCACCTGATGAGAATCAGAGAACCTTGATGAAGTTGATGGTGGAAGCGCAGGCAGCAAAGGAGTTAAACGCCTCGATCTATCGGGAGAGCCTTGAAGGCAAACACGGATTTATTGCTCAAATCGCCGCCGAAGGCGCACCAGAGACCGCTCAAGCTTTGGGGATGAGGCTTGAACAAGCGACCATATCCCCCTCGCTCTTTTCTGAGACATTCGGGCAGCATCACCCCAACTATGAGAGCCCTAAACTGAAATGGATCATTGACATGGTGATGAGTTACCTCAGAGAGGATCAAACACATGCAGCGGTGATCTTTTGCGAGTACCTCATAGGACTCACAGAAGCGCGCAAGGCCCTGATCAGACGAGGACTCAAGAGCTCAGAGATAGATATTTATACGGGAGACAGCTCAGAGAGCCAGCGCGCGGATATGATTCACCGACTCAACGCAGGAGGCTCAAGAGTTCTACTGGGACAGACCCGCGCGCTTGAGACAGGCGCGAATTTACAGAAGCGCGCCGCGATGGTAGCACACCTCTCTACACCTTGGGCGCCCGACACTTTGACCCAGAGCACCGCGCGAGTATACAGGCAAGGACAGAAGCGCCCTGTTATCGTGCTGAGACCAAGCGGCAGCCGACTAGAGGAAGCCAAGAACAAAGCGCTCACGAGAAAGATCATGCAGAGCGCGAGCCTCACAGGCGCCTTGACAGACGCAGACCGCGCAGTAATTCAGACAAGCGCAGATGAAAGAATTAGGCGCGCTCATGCTCGATTAATCGAGCGAGGCAGCTATGATCTTGATATAATCCGAACACTTGTTAAGGAGGATATGACATGAGCAAGCTCAAGCTCAAAGGCCCCCGCAGCCAGCTATCACGCCCTGAGATCCAGTTTGAGATCTGGCAACAGCTCAAGCTTCAGAAGGGCTATCACCGCTCGTTTGAAGTAGGTGAGGTCAAAGGCGAGGTGATCTTAGACCCGCGCGACAAGCCTTCACAGGTCATTGACCTGATCAAAGCGCGCGCTTCAAAGACACCTTATCAAGGAGAGGTTGACGTGATCAAAGAGCTCTCAAGTGAGATGAGCACGTTACACAAAGCGCGCTTGACCTCTCTCATGGATGAGCTTGACGCGATCCTTCAAGACGATCTCGAGAAAGGCTACAAGCCCCCCGCGAGCGTCGCGCGCGCAGCTGAGCGGGGCCTTGAGCTGAGACGCGAACACGGGCGCGGAGGACTCAGCGCGAAACAGGCTCACGAACACGGGATAGGCTCAGGAGTTCAGCGAGCCACAAACCTCAAAAACCGCGACTCTTTGAGCCTCGAGACGGTTAAGCGAATGCGTAATTTTTTCAACAGACACCGCACCTATAAAGAGCGCGGATATCATCGAGACCGCACAAGTGCCAGCTACATCTCTTGGCTCCTATGGGGAGGCGATGCAGGCGAGAAATGGGCTCAGAGAATCGTAAAGGAGAATGAAAAGTGACTTGGAATTTATCGGAGATCATGAGCCTCATTAAGGCTGCTCAGCACAAGTACACCCACCGTAAATTAGTAGGGCGCGACCCGAAAACGAACCGCTTAAGATACCGCTATTACTACAAAGAACATCACGGGGGAGGGATAACAGGCGCTGCTTTTGAGGAGGGAAGCGCCTTTAAATTGACGTGGAAAGGCCGCCGTGGACACTTCCACATCAAGAAGGTCGAGGGTGACATGATCACTATCTCTCACGATGGACGCCCAGGTGCCAAGATTCCCCCAATCCATCAGGATGAACTCAGAGCATTACTCAAGAAGCAACACGCAAAGGCCGAAACCGAGAGCCGCGAGAAGGCCCAAGCGAACAGGCGCAAAGGGAGAAAGAAGACAGCTAAGAAGGTAGCGGAGAAGGCAGCTAAGAAGAAGGCAGCTAAGAAGGCCGCTAAGAAGAAGGCTACTGAGAAGAGTACCAAGAGGAGGACAGACAGCCCCCCAAGCGGCATCACAGGACCTCAAGGCCAACTGATCACAAAGAGAGATCTGCAATCAAGGCTAGAGGCTCTCCTGAGTAATACACGAGGAAGGCTCTCTCTTCCTGAGATTCACGCTGCTCTCTACGAACAAGGGCTAACCTTAAGACCGGGGATGTTAAAAGACCTACTCCTTGAAGCGAGCGCTAAGAACATCCTAAGCCTTAGACCGTGGACAGAGAATCTTGATGATGTGCCTTATCCTCAATATCTGATCAGTAGGCTACAAGGGAACATGATTTATTATGTGACAGCAGCCTCACCTGACGAGAAGAAGACAGACCTTGCAGACACACCAAGCGGAGTTACGGACAGCAAAGGAGAGGTTTTAAGCGAGACTGACGTTACCACAAGGATCACTGATCTATTGACATCAGCTCAGCAACCAATCTCTCAACTGAAAGCGCAGCTCGAAGCTCAAGGGATCAATATTGATTACGGAGCCCTCCACGACCACCTGCACTTACTACAAGAAGAGGGAGCACTGACATTTGAAGGAGGCGCACCTTCTCAGAGCGACCCTAACGCGGCTCAAGCCCTCGTCTACTCGACACCAGAAGGCGCGCGCTTTGCTGATCAGGTCAAAGCCAACAAGAAGGCCCCTAAGAAGCAGACCCCTAAGAAGCAGACCCCACGCGAGGAGCTCACAGAGACAGCGCGCGAGGTGACACAAGATCCTGATAACTTTGAGACTATGCCTGAGACCCCCCAACGATCCACCCCCGCGCAAGCCTTCAGCGACATGGTAGACACGATCAAGAGCGGTGAGAGATCTCAAGCGGTCCAAGCAGCATTCAAGGCTGAGCTCAACAAGGTGATTGATAAGGCTGAATCAGGCACACTCACAGACGCTGAGCGCGCGGAGTTGTTACCTATCGCTGAGGAATTAGTTGAAGCGACATCTGGCAAACCCCGCGAGCTCATGCAACAGATACGCGATCAGATTAAGGGAGCCGCTGAAACCGCGAGCCCTCACCAAGAGTATAAATCGCGTATTGACACAATCCGCTCTGATCTACAAAAGCTTGAGGCGCTCGAGAGTAAACCCGCCAAAGAGCGCAGAGGCGAGGAGTACACAGAGACACGCTTGAGGAATAAGATCTATCGAGATGCTCTGAAGCTCGCAACGGATCTTCAAGGCGAGGAAACCGCGAAACATCCCAAAGGAATCAGGATTGATCCTCAGTCGATTGTAGACGGTTTAGAAGAGCGCCGCAGGAGTGGAGATAAGCGACTTAAACAAAAGAGAGAAGGGATCCTCGACACCTTAGAGGGGATCGTGGAGAGCACGAAAGGCACCTCTTCGGAGAGCAGTGAGAGTAAGGCTTTTCGCGAGAAATACACAAAGACCGCTTCAGAATTCATAGAGCAGAACAGACCCCCGAAGATCTCACAAAAAGATCTTGATAAGATGACAAATAAACAGCGCGCTGAGGAACTGCGGAAGAACCAAGCCTATTTAGAATCAGCTAGAAGGATGGCAACGCGGGACGCGCCGAGCATCAGAGATCTTAGGTCAAAAGAAGCAGTTGCTGATGAGGCTTTTGACCGCGCAAGAGACGCATATGGCAGAGGCGAAATCTCTACTGAGGCTTTCAACGAAGCGCGAACCCGTATGGATGAAGCGCGGGAGGCTCGTAGAAGCCATCAAAGCGATCTTGAAGACCTCTATAAGCTCGAAGAGGCTCAAGAGGAAGTAAACCGTTTACAAAGAGAGGTAGATGTTGCATCGCAGAAAAGCAAAAGTAACGAGAGGCGCGCATCACAAGCGAGAGCGCGAAGAGCAGAAAAGAAGAGAGAGCAAGAACGCAGAGCGGAAGAAGACCGAAAAGAGAAACTGATTCGAGAGCGAGGTTACCCTGAGCTGCTTGAATATGAGCGCTTAGACTATATCCTTGACGAAGCGAGCCTTGGCGATCTCAAGAGGGAATTAAGAGAGTATGACAAACTCCTTGATGAAAAAGAAGAGGAGCTCAAAGAGGTAGGATTATGGCAACGATACATGTTTGACCGCTCTACAATAAGGAACCTCATCAAAGATAAAGAGAAATGAAAAAGATCATCCACATCAATCAGCACAAGATCAGAGCGAACCTGAAGAAGGGCACATTTGAACCCGTGATCACAGTTAAGGATTACCGCTCAAATGAGTATGCTCATGAGGTCGAGCTCGTCTATCAAGGTGAGGTTATCGCGAAGGTGATCTACTCTCCTAACAAGCCGCTCTCTTGTGGAGCTCGAGTGTGGATCGAGAGTGACTCAAAGACACTTGACCTCAACCTCATCTTAAAGGATCAGGATCAATGAACTCTCTTTTATATACACTGCTCAAAGCCCGCGTAAAACTCTACAAGTATCGTCTCCCTAAGCCCGGTGGGGGTTATAAATATTATTATGAAGAGCATCATGGAGGCGGCATCACAAGCGCTAAGTTTGAAGAAGGTGCAGCCTTCAACCTCACCTTCAAAGGGCGCCGTGGACACTTCCACATCGAGAGCGTTGATGGTGACATGATCACTATCTCTCATGACTCAAGGCCCAATATTAAAATCCCACCGATTCACCGCGATGAGCTCAGAGCATTACTCGAGAAGCAACACGCAAAGGCCGAAACCAAGAGCCGCGAGAGGGCGCAGAAGAAGCGCCCAAAGAGGAAGAATCGCCCCGAAGCCGAACCCCGAGCAGCCGCTAAGAAGAAGAAACCCCAGATCAAGCGCATGAGCGCCAGCCAGCGCAAAGCCTTAGAAGAGGATCTCTCTAAAGCGATCAGAGACGGAGACGCCGAGAAGGCCCATGAGCTCATCAAAGAGGATCAAGCTGATTATGCTCAGAGCGGAGACCCTACCGTTGATGCGCTGTTCAAAGATCTCATCAGTGAAGGTGATGTAGACACTTTTGATGATGGATCAAAGACAGTCACCAACGTTAAGACCCTCTCACCAGATCACCTTGAGGCGTTAGAGCGCGCAGCTCAGAGCGGATTGATTGAGGTCAACCGCAAGGGATCAGAGAGCGTTTATTCACTCTCCTCATCAACGGATAGAGACCGCTCACTTACGCTCTTAGTAAGGGGAGGTCGAGCAAAGCTCACTGTTGACGATTTCAGACCGCCGAACGGTAGAGATCAGAGAGCTATGCCAGAAGGCGCAGAGCTCAAGCAACCCCCCGCTAAGAGCGCGCTCGAAGCTCAATTACAGGCGCTGAGAGATCTCGTTAAGGCTAACCCTGATCTCGCGAATGACCCTCGCGTCTCAACGCTCTTAGGCACAGAGACACAACCTAAGCGGGAAGGTAGAACTGATGAGATGTTCCTCACCATTGATGGACGAGAGAGAAAAGCGCGCTTTCGCTATCAACTCGTTGAAGCGGGTGACGCAATCCCCTCACATGATCCTATCAGTTTTTCAAAAAATGAGAACTACCCCGAAGGGATCCAAGAGCGCATCTATCATCAAGACCGCATGGAGCAGCTCAAGGTTCAAAGGAACGCTGGCAGCGCTTTTGAGCCTAGCTATCTGATCAACACGAACCCAGACGCGACCAACGGCCCGCCTATCCTCACTCCTGATGGAATCGTACTCGGTGGAAATTCCCGAGTGATGAGCACTCAGCGCGTATATGCAGCAAACCCTGAAGGATCTCAACGTTATAAACAGAAACTCTCTCAGGACGCCGCGATCTATGGATTCAATCAAGCTGACATTGACGCGATGAGCGCGCCGCTATTAGTGCGAGTGTATGAGCCTGAGCAGGATGATAGAGCGCATATGGCTAAGCTCGTTAGAGCCATGAACGAGAATAAAACTCAGGGACTCGATGAGCGCACAGCGGGACGCGCCGCCGCCGCTAAGGTCTCTCAGGAGACACTCAAGACGCTTCAAAAAGGGCTAGATCGATTTGAAGGGTTTAGTTTTAACCGATTCCTCACACGCCCCTCAGATGCACTTGGAGCATTTAAAGAGGCCCTCTTTAGAGACGGTATCCTTAACGCTCAAAACGCCTCAGAGCTGATCAGAACTCAGGACGGGACATTCACCGCGACAGGTCGAGAGTTCCTGCAATTCATGTTAGTGGGCTATGTAGTTAATGATGATCGACTACTACCTAACCTCGACTATGCAACAATGGAGCAATTGACGGTAAGCTTAGGTAAGCTCGCAGCCGCTGGAATAGGCGAAAGTGAGAGGCGCTCATTACAGAACGCTATTGGTGTTTATAACCATGTCATCTCACGCGATCTCCTACCTCAAAAGGGTAAAGACATCATCGAGAAGCGAAATCGCGCCGTTGACGTGGTGATGCTAGAAGAACAAGAGCTCGATTATGCAGCCGCAGGAGGAGAGGGTAGTGAGAGCGATGATCTCAGCGTATCACGAATCCCAATAGGCGAGCTCAAAGAGCGCGTGAGACGAGACCCCCTCTCAAGCGCATTCCTCAAAATCCTCACCCTCAATCCAGGCAAGAAGACCCTTGAAGATCAAATAGCAAGATTCATCAAGCTGACTGAGGACACGGGCCAGAGCTCTCTCTTTGGGGGTGATGAGGTGATGGATTACTCAGAGGCCGCCAACAAGCTCGCGCGCGAGCTGGCAGATAAGCACAAGATCGAGGCGAGGCTTTATGAGCTGCCTGAAAAAGGAGCCCCTTCACCTTCTAGAGATCAGGAGATCAAACAGAGGAGGCTTGAGGCTGTATCAGCGAGCTCTCTAGATGACCTCGAGAAAAAAGAGCCCGCTGACATTGACGCCGCTCAGGTCGCGCTGGACGTTGAAGCGGGAGCAGATGCACTTCAGGCTCAGGTAGCGAACGCTTCAGCCAGTGAGAAAAAAGAGATCAAAGCGCGCATCAAGCGCGCGCGTAAGCTCTCGAGTGAACTATTCCACTATGACCGCGCTAAGGACATTGTGAGAGAGACACTCACGCGCCGCGCGCAGGGTGAAGAGGTCGAAATGCCACGCGGGAATAAAAAGCTTCAGCCCGCAATTGAGCGAGTCATGAGAGACGCAGAGCAGCGTGGCTCATCTTGGTTAATGAAGAGCGCTCGCCCCTCTCTACTCGATCTCTATAAGGCGTTGAGATGCTGATCCTAGATGCAGAGCACCGCACACGTCAGAGCATCATTGATCATTATGATGCGCTCAGCGTAGAGCTCTTAGGCGCTCGCGCTTCAGGGCTCACGCGCGAGCGGATTGAAGCGCTCGTGAGGTCAGGACGCTTGAGCGCTGATCAACTTCAAGGTTTAGATGTAGCTGACCTCTCAGAGCCCACAAACCCGATTCTCTTTACCCGTCTCATAGGTACACCCTACAGTCGAGCGAACCCTGAAGAGCGCGCGCGTATGAGGTCAATGAGCCTTGAGGAGTGGGGAAGGCGCCTTAGAGGAGTGGATCAGCGTACCCCGAGCGCGGCCCCTTCACAGCGCCTCTTCACGAGATCCCCAAGCCCTTTCAGCGCGCCTCTTCCCCCTCATCCCCTTGCAATACCTGAGTACTTCACACCCGCAGAGCGCGCAGGGCTTGTGAGCTCTTTTGAGGTTGCTGGATCTTACATCAGAGGATTAGGCGCGAGGTTTGCAGATGAAGCGAGCGCAGAGCTCTATGAGGAGTGGGGAGGTGAGCGCTTGCTCCAAACCCCAGACCCCCAGAAGCGCGCGAGGATGCTCAAAGTGATTCGTGAGGAGGTGGGCACAGCAACGCTCACCAAAGACCAAGCGCGCACAGTCGCGAGGCGTATTAGACAGCGCTCAGGAGACCTCGCGCGGAACTTTGAGCGAATCGCAGAGACAGAGCTTCAGGCCGTTCACAATGAAGGGCAAATCGCACAAGCCGTTGATCTCGACGGAGAATCCGCAAGAGTCGCGAGGATTCCCGAGAGCGGCGCTTGTGGTTATTGCCTGAGAGCGTTCATTGATCCTGAGACCCAACGCCCCTACATCTTTGAGGTGAGTCAGCTCATCGAGAACGGTTCAAATATAGGGCGAAAGCGGGCAGACTGGACACCGAGCGCTTATCCTATGCACCCTAGTTGCAGGTGTGATACAATTCCCGTAGGCCCTGATCAGACGGTGAGTCGATCAGGGAGAATTCAAAAGGAGGTGTCAAATGAGGATTGACCTCTACAAAGCAGAGCGCGACCCAAACCGCCCCAATACTGCAAAGATAGCAGGTATCATCTCAACTGATGAGGTTGATCTGCAAGGCGAGAGGGTTTTGCAAAAAGGCTTAGATTTCAGCTATTTCTTAAAAAAAGGCACGTTCAACTATGAACACAAGCCCGGCGCTGAAAACATGCTAGGCTACCCGACAAAAATCACTCAGCGTAAAGGTTATACAGAAGTTGAGGGAGTGCTCTTGCTCGACAAGCCCCGCGCGAGAGACATCTATGAGACCGCCGCCGCGCTCAATAAAGCGGGTGGACATCGAACGCTTGGATTTAGTGTTGAAGGTCAGGTGATTGAGCGCGATCAGGTGGATCCTAAGATCGTGAAAAAAGCGAGGGTGATCAATTGCGCGATCACCTCAAACCCTATCAACCCTGACACGACTCTAAACTTGATCAAGTCAGTCTCAGCGCTATTATTACGCAAGGGTGCAGGAAGCCTCTCAACGCCCCGCCCATCCAGCGCAGGTTATCAGACACCAAGCCAAGTCAACGGGCAGTCCATCCAAGGTCTAGTGCCTCAGCAGCTTGATCAAACGGTCAGTGCGACCTATAACACTTTGAACGACGAACGTTTAAGTGCTATCATTAAACGATTATCAAAACTTTACCCCAATGTTGAACAAGGCGCGCTTGCTCGCGCCGCAGCTGAATTATCAGGAGTCTTAATATGAGAGATGATCTCATTGACCTCATGACAGGTGCAGGAGTCTCTGAGCGTGAAGCAGAGCGCCGCGCTTCTCAGTACCTACGCGATCAAGATGATAATGATCGTTTTGAAAAGGCACTCAGCGCGCTTGATGGCGTAGCAGAGGCCCAGCGTGAAGCCGAAGAGGCGCAGTATGAGCGCATGAGCAAAGCCTTTAGCGATGGACAAGAAACAGTGGCGGAGGTACTCGCACCCGCGCTGGATACACTCTTGACTGAGCAACGCGCCCAGAATGAGGCTTTATGCAAAGGCCTCCAAGGCGCGCTTGAGCTCATCAAGTCGCTTCAGACAGAGGTGAAGAGCCTACGCGGAAACGCGAAAACAGAAGAAGAGGCGCCGCTCTCTAAGAGCCTTTCATACATCCCCGCGCCAGGTGAGACCACAGGCGCAGAGACATCTCGAGATGAGCTCTTTAAAGCGCTCACCTCTATGAGCGCCGAGAGCCCCTCAAGAGCCAGCGACATGATGGAAGCCGCAGCGCTCCTCGAGTCAGGCGTAGACCCCGCCCAAGTTAAAGCACGATTCAACATTTAAGGTAAGGTGATAATATGCAAGGTATCCCATCAAGCGCTGATATGAGCGCGCTCATGAGCTCACTGCAAAAGGGCTCTCTCGATCTTCCCCGCCCAACTAACGCGGGTTATCAAACTCCATTAGTTCCAGCAGGTGGAACTAATGCGATCTCTCCGCTAGTCCCTCAACAGTTAGCGCAAACCTTGAGCATCGCTACATCTTCAATGAACGATCTCAAGCTCTGGCCTATGCTTGCAAAAGTCCAAGCGCAGAATACAATTGTTGAATATAACCGAGTGTTGGCCCACGGTGGACAGCACAGCCCCTTCATCAGCGAAGGCGGCAACGGCATCCTCAACCGCTCAAGCTACGAAAAGGTAGCAGCTAAGATCCGTTACATGGCAGAGCGCCGCGAGGTCACGGATCAGGCAGCTATGCTCAACATCGTAGGGCCCTCAGCTGATGTTATCGCAGAGGAAACTCGACGCGGCACAGAGAGCCTCCTTCAGAGGCTTGAGCTCAACCTCTTCCACGCTGATGAGACGAAGGACTCTAACGCCTTCAACGGAATCATCAAGCAGATCTCTGACGGCGGAAACGTCGCAGATTTGCGAGGCAAGGCACCAAGCGCGCTTTATCTCTCAGAGATCTTGGGTCACCTCTACTCGGCCCCTTTTTACGGTCAAGTTACTCACATCATGGTAACGCCTCGAGTACTCTCTGAGTTGATTAAGCAGACCGTTCACCACGGTAGACACGACCAAATTCAGGTAAACTCTGGAAATGTGACCTTTGGGGCAAGCAGCATCTCAATCACGGGTCCTTATGGCCCTGTACAGGTCATCAGCGCGCCTTTCCTCGAGCGTCAAGACCGCATCGCGCCCGCGCTCGGTGAGAGCTCAGTGTTTGAGGGAACCTTGGCAGCTCCAACGGTTCAAGTTCAAACCGCCGCAAACGCGAACAACGCCTCTAAGTTTGTGGCAGCTGATAACGGTGACTATATCTATCGAGTAGTGGCAGTGGGTAATAACGGGATCTCAGCGCCTGTAGACACCGCCGCTGTAACAGTCGCTGCAGGTGAGCAGGTCACATTCACAATCCGCCACGCAGATCATCCTAATGTGAAATATCTCCGCGTGTACCGAAGCGCGAAAGACGCGACAGACGCAAACGGCGCGCTTCTCGTTGATGAGGTCGCAGTATCAGCACAAGATACAGTTGTCACTGACAACAACGACAACATCCCAGGTAGCTCTGAGATCTTGTTCCTCAACTTTGCACCCGACTATATGTGCTACTATCAGATGCTCAGTTTGGTTCGCCGCCCACTCGCGCAGATCTCAACAACATTCCCATTCTTATTGATGATGTTTGGAGCGCCAGCCGTGAAGCTGCCTTCTAAGATGTACGTCGTCAAGAATGCAGGAGTTAACGCATCAAGCGGCCTTGAGGGTATCAGTGATCCTCGCCTCTTAGGACTCCCCAGTTAATCATTAAAAAGGCTTCGTAATGGCTACCGTAAAGTATAGACATCCTCGACTCAGAAACACTCAACTCTCTCTTGCAGATGGTCTTGTAACCATCGATGAGGAAGGGTTCTTTGAGGCTGAGACCGTGTCGCAAAAGGCCAAAGCGGAGCTCATGAACTGGCAAAAAATACCTAAGAAACGCGGGCGCCGCAAAAAGAGCGAAGAGTAAAGATTATGGCTACCATTCAAGAGCGCGGGTATGACGTCCAATACCTCAAAGACACCTATCTCTTAGGCGTAGATTTAACTCTTGATGATGGTAGCCCTTATCCTGAAACCATCTTTACAACCTCTATCGAGCAGGCAGAGCGCGCAGTGAGCGATGAGCTCGGCTTGGTCTTCGACGTGCAGACGTTCTCAGAGCGCCACGACAAAGAACCAGACGCCGCGCCTGCTTGGTACCCGATTCGATCAAGGTATCGACCTTTGATCGATGTTGAAGCGCTGTCAATCATCTACGGTAGATCATCGACACGCGCTGAATTACCCCCGCAATGGGCTCAGATCACTGAGCCGATTGCAGGACAAGTGCATATCATCCCCACCACCGAAGGCGCCTCAAGTTATATGATCTCGGGAGGTTTACCCGTGATTCTAGGGCTTGGAGGCTTAGCTGCTGAGTATTATATACCGGCCTACTTCGAGATGGATTATTCAGCGGGATTTCCCTACTACACAGGGACCGCGACAATCTTACAAGGTCAGAGCTCAGTAGAGGTGAGCACCCCTCAAAGCTTTGTTGATCGATATGACGTAAAGGCTACAGGCGCCACAGCGAGCATCAAGAGGCATGATAAATTCACGCTGAGCTTGAGCGCGCCCGCAGCACAAAACACAGACATTCCTTGGATCATTGACACGCTACCTCAAGACATCGCGCGCGCCGTGATGCTCAAGAGCTCACTCTTAGCGTTAGATGTAGCAGGTGATTTGATCGCGGGCGCAGGTCTCGCGATGGTCTCAACTTCAATGGATGGATTGAGTCAGAACATTAACACCACCGCGAGCGCCACAAATTCAGGTTATGGAGCGCGAGTACTCCAATTTACCAAAGAGTATAAAGAGCTTATCGCCACGCTCAAGGCCACCTATCGCGCTATGAATATCATGGCTCTGTGAGGTGAGTCATGATCTTAGGTTCTCGCATCCCTCCGAAACTTAACCCCCGCGCAGACTTTAAACCTGAGCAGTTTAGAAAAGTTATCATCTCACATGGATTAAATGTGAGATGGGAACAGGCGGCAGAATGCCCTTGTTCACAAGCCTCTAACGCTCATGGTTTCAGTTTGGGCTTAGCCTCTATCTCAAGCGAACAGGCGCGGGTAGATTGCCCCGCTTGTTATGGTAAGGGCTATCTCTATCATTCAGCGCAGACAATCAGAGCAGTAGTCACAGGCGCCCGAAAAGAAGAACAGCGACACGGTCCCGCAGGTGCTACTGAATATGGGCGAGGGAACATAGGCCTCACGCTCTTACCTGAACATTTACCCATGTATGGAGACCGCTTCTCAATCCTAGATAGCGCGATTGTTTATAGGGAAACTCTAATAAGAGGCTCTGGCCCTACCGACACCCCCCGCTATCCTATCGCGACAAGATCACATGATCTTGCATCAGGGAATCTTGAATTTGGCGTGAGGTATTTAATCGTAGCTGATGATACAGGCGAGGTTAACCCCGCTGACACATTGACCGAAGGCGCAGACTTCAACGTAACGGAAGCAGGCGCGATCAATTGGATCAACCCCCCCGCCGAAGGTAGACGGTTCAGCGTGACCTATTACGCCCACCCTGTTTACATCATCACAAACCATCCACACGCGATCAGAGACACTTACATCAACGCCAAGGCCCCCGCGCCCTATCACGCCGAACTCCCTATTTATGCAGAAGCTCAGCTCGAGTTCTATGGATCTCCCGAAGGCTCACCATGATCAACCTGAGAGATTATGGCCTCGACCCCCGCAGCCGACAAGCGCGCGCTAAGCGCTTAGCCATAGCGGTAGCTGCAGCATGGAAAGCAACCGCTCATGAGGCGGGCGATGATTTAGGCTCAGTGTTACGCGACTATAAAAGAGGGATCACAATCACCCAGACCTCACCGAATGAGATCATTGTAACGCTTCAAGGCATTGTTCCGAACCTCCTAGAACAGGGACAAGCCCCCCACGACATGAGGGACTATCTCTTAAGGACAGTACGCCCAGGCGCCGCGCCAATACGCCGCGACAAGTTAGGGCGCCCTTATCGTTTCATCATGTTTAGGAGGAAGGTTGCAGAGATCAAGCGTATGGGAGACGCGAACGCTTACAACGACGCAAAGAGCATGAGCGCGACCATGAGCGGGAGTGATGGAAAACTGATTTATGGATCCCGTATGGAGAGTGGAAGAGCAGCTCACTACATCAACAAGAGCGGAGTCCGTTCTGTATCAGATGCTCTCTCAGGTATGGTTAAGCTTGTAGGGATCACAACGGCGGAAGGCGCGCAGAGAAAAGGCGCGAATACCACTTATGCCACATGGAGAACGGTGAGCTATAAGCGCCCTGAAGCTTGGCAACATCCAGGCAGGCAAGCGCTCAATCTCGCTCAGGGCGTGAGAGACAATATAGCTCAAATCGCAGAAGAGGCGGGTATATGATCCATCATCACTTAACCACAGCAATCAGAGCCGCAGTCACCTATTATCTCGATGCAGCCAACCAAGCCGCGACCCTTGAGCATCTCTACAACACAGCTCATGATGACACGACATTAATCAAGATCATTGAAGAGCTCAGAGAGCAACCACCCAAGGTGATACCTCACGCGACAGCGGGCGCTCAAGGCCTCCCTTTGATTGTGTGCCAGCAATTGAGCCGCACTGTTACACATCGACCGCTAGGAGGAACAGCGCTAGGTATTGAGCAAACAATCAGTAACCAGACCGCACAGATTGAGATTATGGCAGCGGGCGCAGAGGCTACCGAGACACTCTCTCAAATGGTAGTTACAGCATTACACGCGCTCAGAGCAGATTTCATCTCTAATGGCTATCTCACATTTCAATTTGATTCAATCGCAGAGCTCACACCTCAAGAGATGCTTGCCGCTGAAGAACTCGGAGTATTTGTAAGGCGCCTCAACATCAGCGCGATGATACACGATTCTGCGGGAAGACACATCTTCACAGCTGATGAGGTGATAGGAACACTAACTTTAGGATTGAAGCCTTCAGGCAGGGTGACACCCCTCTAAAAATAGGTATACTCTAAGACCCACACGACGAGATAAGGAGCGCTGAAAATGCCTAGTATTCTCAACTCATCAGGATTTCCCCGAACATCCAGACCCGGCGTATATACTCGCATTGATGCCAGCGCCCTTGCAGGTGGCGATGTCACAAGCGGTAATATCGCGATTGTGGGAGACTTCCCCAGTTTCCAAAGCCACACCCCAAAGCTCTTTAGCTCGAGAAGGGCAATGAGCGCCTATGATCTCAGTGATCATGATTTGGCTCTACTCGCTCAGCTCGCTTTCTCGCCCTCAGACGACCCCGCCGCGAGCGCGGGCGCATCTAGTGTGAGAGTGGTAAACGCGCGCGAGACCACCGCTCAAGCCTCTCTTGATATTGGCCCCCTCACTCTCAAGAGCGTGATCTACGGCACGAAGGGGAACCGCTTAAACGCGGCCCTCGCGATCTCAGGAGACACGCACACACTCACGCTCAACCGCAACGGATTGAGTGAAGAGTTCAAGATTGAGAATGATGCGCTCTTTAGTATTGAGAATGAGGACGCCACCCATGATCTCACTGTAGTGATTGAGAACGGAACCGCGACACTGACACGCAACGCCGTTACACTGCTCTCAGTAGACAGCGATGAGGCGCCCACGCTCAAAGACTTCGTGGCACTCGCCCACAGCCTCACAGACGTAAGCGCAACGCTCATTGAGGTCTCTGAGATTGCGCTTGATGAGATTGACTACATCACGCGCACCATTGGCACGAGCTCAACAGAGACATTCAAGGCGCCAGCGTACTTACTGAAGCAGGCGCTGAGCTCATCGACACTCGCAGAGGCTACGCTCTTAAACACATCAGCCGCAGCCTCCCTTGTCGCGACATCCCAAACAGCGACGGGAGGCGCAGATGGCTTGACCCTCGACTTTGAAGAGGCACTCCAGAGTATTGAGAACGCTGATGTTCAAATTGTTGTACTCTTCACCGAAGACGCGAGCTCACAGAGCAAGCTAGGAGCTCACCTCACAGCGAGCGCGACCGCAGGCCATGAGCGTCAGGCTTATTGTGCAATTGCTTCAACGGAGACTTTAACAAACGTAAAGACGCGCGCGGCAAGTCTCAACAATGCAGGAATCGCCTTAGCCTCACAGAGCATCAAGCTCATTGACCCGCGAGGCAAGACCCTGACCAAGAGCCCTAAATACACCGCGCTCATGTTGGCAGGTATGCAAGCGGGCTCTGATATTGGGGAACCGCTCACGCGCAAGCGCCCTCGCATCATCGAAACCTCTCAATCTTGGGATGCTTACGCCGACATTGAGCAGGCGATCCAGAGCGGTACAATCGCGATCAGCACCGATAACTTAGGCCCTCGAGTAGAGCGCTCAATCACAACCTATCTCACAGACAACAATCCTGTTTATTGTGAGGTGAGCGCTTATGAGTCGATCTTGACCTCTGTGAGAGATCTCCGTAACAGCCTGGCTGATCAGATTGGACGCCCCACACGCGCAAGTCAGATCCCTTTGATCTCTTCTCGCGTTCAGAGCTCGCTCACAGCTCAGGTGAGAGACGGAATCATCAAAGCCTTTCAGAATATCCAACTTGAAGATCTGGGTGATGAGGTCGCAATTAGCTATGAGGTCGCACCCATTGAGCCTCTCAACTTTATCTCAATCACCGCTGTAGCGGTACGCATCGCAGCTTAATAGGAGTCTGAAAAATGCCAGCATATCGAGGAATTAGCGGCGCAAGTTGTAAGGTTTTCCTTAGCGCGACGGGAACAGAGATAGGATGGGCCACTGGTGTAAATGTCAGTGAAAATATCCAGACTCAGCGCGTTGACGTGATCGGTGAGATTGATAGTCAAGAGATTATCCCTGTACGACGCACAGCCACTTTAACAGTAGACGCGATCAGGATCAGCAAGCAGGCGCTTGAGGATAATGGATCTTGGCAAAAGGGCTCCACTAACGACATCCTAAACGCGGGTGGAATTAGCATGAGCGTAATTGACGAGAACACCCAAGAGACACTCTTAACGCTTGAGGGATGCAGGCCCACGACACGCAACTTTAGAGTAGACAGCTCTTCACTCTTCAGCGAGAATCTAAGCTTTGAAGTGAGACGAATCGTATATCCTAACGAGTAAACCATGAGCTTGAGCGACATCAGAGACAAGAGCGAAAACGCGACACCCCCCGCCCCAATCACACCCGAGATCACAGGCGCTGAGAAGGTGTTACATATTGAATTTGAGCTTCAGGGCCAGACCCTAAGCGCAAGTGTTGTGAGTTCCATCTTAAGCTTTGATCAGACGCTCAAGCGAGACCGCGCGCTTGTTCAAATGGCAGCTCCTGAGCGTTATGATGATCTACCCGCGATGGCAAAGCTCAGAATCTACGCTCTAGCCACACTCTCACAAGCGCTCAAGAATCCGCCTCCTTGGTTGGATGAATGGTTAGGGAGATTTGACCCTTTACTCTTTGCGGTCTACGAGGAGGTGAGCGCCCATGAGCGCGCCTTTTTTCGAGTCGGCATGGAAGCGAGCGAAGAGGACGAGGGATCAACACCCCTTGTTAAAATCAGGTCGCTTACACCCCCCGCCCCTTGAGCCCTCAGAGATCGACCCTACGAGATTCAAAGCGCACCCCGCGCAGATCTATGAGCATGTTCTTTTGACCCTTGATGAGGATCAGTTTAGGGCATTGGCCCCCGAAGAGGATCAACTCAAAGCCGATCAACCCGCCGAAACAGGGATTGCATGGATCGATGAACTAGAGCGCAAGCTCTATGAGAAGAGGGAATAGACAATGGCTCAGGAAGCTCAGATCAAAGTCAACATTGACGATAATGAGGCGCTTCAGGCCTTGAGGGAGATGAGCGCGCTTGTCGCTCAAATCTCGGAAGGGCTTGGAGGGTTAAGTGTGCCCCCTGGAGCAATCCCAAGCGCCGCCCCTCCACCAAGCGCAGCCCCTTCACCAGAAGGAGCACCTGAAGAGGAAGAGCGAAGAGCGAGCCTGAAGAGGGTTCTCAAAGCAGAGGCACAAGCCACCATAGACACGCTCACCTCTCCTATGAGCATGAGTCATGTGACCCAGCGCTTCAGCTCTATGCTGAAGAACGTAGCTAAAACCCTACCCTTGGGCATGGGCGCGCCTCTAGCGCTTGCAGGCGCCGCCTTTCAGGGCTTGAGCGCATCTCTTCAAGCGCGACAAGCCCGTTTAGGTGAGGTGATGGGACTCGAAGCGCAAGAGGCTGAGATTTCAGGAATGATCGACACGCCCAGCGCTCAAGCCTTTGCACAGGATCGAGCGAAAGCCCTCGAGAGTTTAGGGCTCGATCCTATGACAGCGCGCCAGCTGATCACAGGCACCGCCAGCGCGGTAGGTTTTCAGGCAACAGAACAAGATTTTAGTAGTTTCAGATTATCCCAACTTGCAGCCGCAGAGAGATCAGGAGTGAGCGCGGGTTCCATCGCTTCCCTCGCCGGCCTGATCGCACAAAGCACAGGTGACAGCGTAGGGCAAGCGCTTGATCAATCGCTCAGTCTGCGAAATCTCGCTGAATCTCAGATGGATCTCAGAGGCGCAGGCGTTGAGCAGTTTCTAAGCGCGATAGGGGGGATCGTCGATAACCTCACCTCACAAGGAATCACAGCTCAACCTACTAGCATAGCCCAGACCCTTGGAGGTATTGCGCGCGCGACAGGCACACGCGGGCAGCGCCCCGCGCAGATCTTCCAAGGTCTGCAAAGCTTAGGAAGAGGCGCATTTAGTGAGATATCCGCACCTTTTCAGCAACTCGGACAGATGGCCGTTTTAGCTGATATCTATTCGAGATCAGGCGATATCTTCAGCGCGCAACAAGAAGCCGAGCGCCTGCAAGCAGACCCCTCTAATATTCCTCAAATCCTCGCGAGAGGGTTAGGAGGCCAGGCAGGACAAGCCGCGCTTGCTTCAATTCAGGGCATCAGCGCCTTTGACGCCACACGCTTGATAGAGGGCATTGATTTAGGTGCTGATGTCAGAATGAGACAATCACCCGCGCAAGTCGCGCAGAGCCTCCAGCTGAGCGCCGCGCAAGCCGCGCAGACAGGGCAGACCTTGAGAGGCTTGAGAGACCCTCAGAGCACAGCCATCTTTCAGAAGATGATTGAGATTGGAGGCGCCTCAGAGCGCAATGTACTGAAGATGAGCGAGAACATTGACGCGATTATCAAACTCACTGATATCGCGCTAGGCATACAGAGCGCCTTGACAGGCTCTGTCAACCTATTCTCAACAGCGCTCAATACTCTACAGAGGATGATCCCATGAGTGAGGTCATACTCTACACAGATGAGCGCACTTATGATGTAACGCCGTTCACAACCTCTTTCCAGATTCAATTGAGCCTCACCGCGCCTTATGAACAAGCGCTTATTGAGCTCATGATTCCTGCTCACTTACAGCATGAATTAATCCCCTTCTACGAGGAGACAGGCGCGATTGATCTTGATACTTGGGTAGTGATTCGAGAGAACATCGAACTAAAAAAGCGCGCTATTTTCTGTGGTCGGCTCAGCGCTGTGAGCTATGGTGTGAGCGCAAATGAAGAAGGTCTCGTTGAGGCAGCACCCTTACAATTGAATTTTACAACATGGTTAGCACCTCTTATCGAGTCTCAAATTTATCTCTCAGCAACCCCTCTTATCAACGGTCATATCTATGAGATCCAGTCTTACGGGAGACTTCTTCAGAGCACCCTCTCAAGCGTATTTGAAAACAATATAGGCGAGGTGTTCAGGACCGTTTATAACCAATTGAGCCCTGCTTATCGATTCCCTAAAACCCTAGCAGGCGGCGCGCGACTCTCACAGGTGCCTATCATCTCATCGAGAGCGCGCGCGGAACAATACGCCCCAGAGCGCGCTCATCTTTATCGCGGAATCTATGGCCTCGCTCTAAACGCTACTCAGATCAGACCCACAGGCGCCCCTTGGTCAATCCTCTCAAGCTTCTTTGATGTTGACCCTACATTGATTGAGCTTTTCCCGAGCCTTGAGCCTGCTCATGTAACAGGCTCTTTGAGCGATTTCTTGGACGCTACACCTGTGATCATGTATAGGCTCAAGCCCTTCATCTTTGGACGCTTGACGAATCAGAGCATCGACCCCAACGCGCCAAGTGTGCAAGAACATGCTCAAACTGTAGAGCGGATCATCACCGCAAATGAGATCATCAGGCTTGATCTCAGCGTGAACGCTCAGGACAGGATCAACAGCGCCTATGTAGAAACCCCCCTCAATGAGCAGAGAGGGATTGACGCTTTTGGGCTGATCGGCTCACCTTCATTAAATCGCGAAGACATCGAGCAGAACGGCTTGAGGATGTACCGTGGACAGTGGCCCTTTTTCCCCCAAGGCCGCAGCACCCCCCAACGCTCACTCAAGCGAGAGATTGATTACATCATCTCGATTGTGAACACGATCACAATCAATAATCATCGTTATCTTCAAGGCTCTCTTACAATTGCTCAGCGTCCCGACTTAAGAGCGGGATTATGGGTTAAGGTGGAGTATCCTCAAGTACATCAACATCTGATTGTTTATATTGAGACAGTCACACACACAACTCAAGTGATCGACCAACTCACAACGCGCCGGTCTTCAATCAGCTTCACACGCGGATTCTATCAAGGAGGTGAACATCATGATTAAGCAGCTCATCTCTCATGGACGCGCACACATTGAAATCATGATCGTGGTAGACCGCTACATTACGGAAGGTTTCCCTGAATGTGATCTACTCGATTCACGCGGGATTCTTCATCAAGGATGCTCGATTATGAGCTTAGGGGGAGGGATTACCGATCTCTTCAGCGTACCCGCCTTGAACGCTGAAGTTATCGCGCTGAGCTCTTCAGGTGCAACTCCTTACATTGTTGGAGTACTTGCAGAGGTGCAGACCTATCAAGCCTCCCCACAGATCACCCCCGCAGGGGAATACCCTTCAAATCAAATAGGGATGGATCACGCGCAACTGAAGAGCTCAGGAAGTCGCATAATCGCGACAGAGAGCGCGCTTTATCTAGAGCCACGAGCGCGGATTCAAGGCGCTTTAGAGGTCAGCTCAGGCGCAGAGCCTCTTCAATCTTTTGCGGTCGCAGAGCCTACGATAGACACGCTTGAGACTTATCAAGCGCGTCTCACCGAGATGAGAAGCGCGATCATCAATCTTCAATCCACCCTCTCTTCCATCGTAACAGCGCTGAAGCTGGATATCCCTTTAGGCGCGCCCACCAATCTCAATCTAGTCACTCTTCCTAGTGATCCCGTCGCGACAATCACAGCGCCAGATGATAGAATAGCCTCAGAGATAGCGAAATTAGAGAGGTGATCTAATGCCCAATTCAGGTTTTACCCTCCCAGGCACCTTAGCGAATTTAGCGCGCGTGAATATACGCTATATCCTCGAGTGGCATCGAAACGCGCGCCTCTATAAAGCGATCTCTCTACCTCTTCCCCCTAACGCGCTGAGCATCAGCAGCCCGAGCCCGCGCCAGATCACATACACGCTAGGTGATGAGCCGATAAGGGAGCTGGGAGAATTCAAGCGACGGACAATAGAGCTCTCAGGAAGCGCGGGCTATGACGCCCGTCCCGCTTATCGCTCAGACGGTTCAATCTCTGCGCTCTTTGGCCCTGCAATTCTCATTGAGTTTCGAGATTTCATTGAAGAATACCAGACCCTTGCAGCTGTCGAAGGTTCAATGAGAGTAGTCAATCACCAAATTGACGAGCACCACACCCTCATCTTTAGAGCGCTTGATGAAGGCTATCATCTCAGGGTTGAAGTGAGTGAATTCAACATCCAGCGCAACGCAGATGAGGACAATTTAACCCCCTCATGGACACTGAATCTTGAGGCTTATCTTGAAGCCCGCCCCCCGTTTAATCCGCTCTTTAATTTAGCAGGCTCACTAGCAAAAGTAACCCGAGCAATACAAACAGCCGCAGACGCAACAGCGCTCAGCGCTCAGTTATTGGCAGGTGCTAACGCCTATGTAAGAAGAGGTCTCCAAGGCCCCTTTCAAGCGCTACAAGCGCTGACCTCTACCCTAGACGCTACAGTCAATAATTTCTCTGAACTGGTTGATATCCCTGTAGACATTATCCGCTCTATATCGCGCACTGCGGGCCAAGTTCGCACAACCGCAATCAAGCTCCTTGATGCAGTGTTTTTGGATGAGCTGATCCCTGAAGTGGATCTTTTATTTCAGATCATAGGTTTAGCTCAGGACATCGAGAGCGCAGCCGAGAGCACCGCAACAATAACCCCGCAGCCCAACATTGAAGAGGTTGACGAAGCCCTCTCACCTTCACTCCCCTCATCAGCAGCCCCAATCATAGATCAAGCCCCCGTTGAGAGTGTGAGCGCCTATCGATTGAGGTTAGGTGAAGATCTCCGAATTTTAGCGCGCCGCTTCTTTGGTGACCCTGATCAATGGCCCACGCTCGCAACCCTCAACTCTTGGCTTAGCGCTGATCAGGATTCAAGAGGCGAGCCCCCGCGCGCGGGCGACGTGATCCTTATCCCAGATCCTCAATCACCCCCTCAAACAAGCTCTGATCTGTACGGCCAAGACCTCTTGATTGTGGACGGTGATCTTGAGCTAAAGGCAAATGACTTCAGTCTTGTCTCATCAACCAAAAACCTAGAGCAAGCCGCCGCGCATAGACTCCAGAGCCAAGCGGGAGAGAGCATCATCGAGCGCTACGGATTACCCGAGCGCATAGGCCAGAGGCTCACAGCAGCCAGCTCAGGTTATCTCTCAGCGCATATCTCAGAGCAGCTCTTGTTAGACCCCCGAATCGAGCAAATCAACGTGATTGAGTTGAGAGATCAAGGCGATCATCTAAGCGCCTCCCTCGAGTTCACCGCGCGTTCAGGCGCGCTCATATCTAGCGCAATTAGGATTTAACATGTACACGCCCCGAGACCGCGATGAACTCGCCCGCATCATTCTAGGCTCGATAGTGAGCCGCTCAGAGCTCACAGACACCGCTTCAGGTAGCGTCATCGATGTACTCGCTCAGAGTATGGCAGCGCTCAGCTCTTCAGTGGAATATCGTATAGCGCGAATGAGAGACGCTTTTGATTTCCGTAACGCGACAGGCGCAGAACTTGATGAGCGCCTAAGCGAGTTTCCCCCTTCAACCATCGAGCGCCAGAGCGCGACCTATGCAACAGGCGCCCTTATCGTCACGTTAGATGCTCAGGTGCTTGACCTCACCATTCCTGCGGGTGCTTCATTCAGTCCGTCCTCGAGACCTGAGATCATCTATTCAGTGATTGCAGATACAGTGATCACAGCGGGAGAGACCTCTAAAGAGTTGAGCGTAGAGGCTAACCTTTTAGGCCCTGCTGGCAACATCTCAGCAGAGCGCATTGATACGATATTGAGCGCCCCGCCTGAGCTCTTAACGGTGAGTAATCAGACGAGCATCTCTAATGGACGCGACGAAGAGACAGACGTCTCACTGAAGAGGCGCGCGCTGCTCTATCTCCAGAGTTTAGCGCGCTCTCAACCCTCAGCGCTCGAGTTTGCTGCATTGAGCGCTGACGTAACCCCGCGTCTCTCTCTGGCTTCTGTTTATGAGGATCCTGAACAGCGCGGATTCTCTTGGCTCTATATCGATGATGGATCGGGTGAACTCGGATTAAGAACCCAGACAGGCCAACGGTATACAGGCACCGCGACCGCATCAGGCCCCCGCACTATTTATTTCGACGCGCCCGCCGTTAACGCGCCTACGCTCACTTATGTTGACCCTGTAACAAGTCTCACGCACATGGTGAGCACCGCGCGTTATCTCGCTATCCCTGAGCGCGGGATCATGTATGTTGACGCCTCAGCGATCCCTGATACAGCCGTATGGACACTGGGAGCCTATGACGTTTTTTCAGGCCCTATTGCCGAGATCCAAAGAATTATTGAGGGTGACCCCGCGAACCCTAACAGTTCACCGGGATGGAGAGCGGCAGGAACCCGAGTTCGAGTTTACCCTCCAGGCGTTCAGCGCCTGAGCTTTGATCTGCATTTAGTACCTATATCAGGTTATGACATCGATGATCTCAAGCGCGCCGTTGAGCTCGCAGTGATTGACCACTTGAGCTTACTTCGAATCGGTGAGCCTGTTTTTGTGGCTCGATTAATTGAGATCATCATGAGCGTAGAAGGCGCCCTCAATATCGATCTCTATCAAGCCTCCACAGGCTCAAGCGCAGCTCCTCAAGATCTCGAAGACTTGTACCCCGCCTCTAATAGCGTAGTGAGACTAGGCACCCTCACCATTACCCCTAGTGAGAGTTAATCATGGATAAAGTTAAATTTGACGCGCTTGAGCGCGCTGAGCTCGAAGACATCAGAGCGCTCTCAGATCTCCCTTATGAGTATGTGATGAGAGCTTTAGGGAGCGTACTTGGTGCAGGTGACTTGAGCGCCTCTCAAGGGGGATTGCTTACAGGCCCCAGCGCCAGCTACACACACGCGACAGGGCTCTTAACCCTGAGCTCCTTCACATTCCTAATGATTGATTCTGGCAGCATTGATAGCAACGGTAATTCACTCGCCCCCGAGACACGCGCCGTAAAATTTGATGCAGGCGCAAGCGATCACCTCAACTCTCCTGTAGACATCAGCGCCGCGCGCTCAGTGGGTGTTACTTACACCTTATTCGCGCGCCCTATCGAGATCGAGAGCGATGCAGCCGCGCGCCGTAAATGGGATCTATCCAGTCAGCAAGAGATCAGCTACACCCCTAACACGCGATTGAGAGAGCGGGTAGAGTTTAGCGCGGGAACCACCACCCCCGCACAAGGCGCGGGCGCCTCATGGACAGCGATTTTAAATTATAGCGTCGATGGTTCAAACACCTTCACACATACTCCAATCAGTGCGCTTGATCAGAGTGACTCAAGAGCAATTGCTCTCCTCAATCCCAGCCTTGCCCTCGATGCGCTTTCAACGCAGCTCTTCTTAGACCCCTCATCGACAGGCACCCAGAGCCGCGCGCTTGGTTTATTAGGGCTCATGAGCGTGATCAAACAAGCCCTCTATCGCACCGCTCATGATGGTTCACTTGACTCTCTCTACACGCCTAGCAGCGGCGTCAGATGGTACTCAGCGCCTCTAATCTCGCTTGGAGAGGCCTCTCAGCGAATCGCGCAGATTGAGACACGCGCCGCAGGGCTCTACAGCACATTCCCCTTTAACATTGAGATTCAACTTCAGATGATCTCAGGAGTCGCTACTGAAAATGTAAGGATCACCCAAACCGATCAGGCACCCTTTACGGCTGACTTGACCGTTAACTTTGACAATCGCTATCGCAGCGAGGGCGCCCTACCTAGCGCATGGTCAACGACATCAAACCACACAACCGCAGAAGCCCTAAACCGCATAGGTCACATTGTATTAAGCTTCTCGAGTAATTACTCCACCTCAAGTGAAGTGATCATGGCTCAAGGGATTCATACAGTGCACGTTATCAGAGACAACACTAACACGAGTACAAGTTGGAGCTCAATTAACGCGCTTAGCGCTGTGTCAGGCGCTGCTTCAGCTATGGCCGCAACCCCCTTAAATCTCGCATTTGTGGAAGAGACAGACCTACCCAACCCAAGCACCCCCGCCCCTAACGCGAGAGCCTTGAGAACCCTAACTTACATCGATGATGACAGCGTATCTCAAACCGTTGATAGAGCAGTGAAATTGAGCGCTTACATTGACCCCGCTCAAGTTCAAACAGACGCAACAGACAATGAGGGACTCACAATCACTCTCAATTATCAGATTCTAGTGAGACGCTAATGATTACCGCTCATGCAGGTTGGACTTTAAACCCTATCAGCAACCCCAACCCTACAATCACACATTCTCTCCCCCTGGCAAGCTCAACTTATAGCGCTTTTGGGGATGCGGTCGATTCCACAGACCCCAGCGCAACCTTTACTTTTTCATGGTCAGTTCTGCTCCCTCGCACAGGTCAAACCGCCGACTTTGTGAGCGCCACAGCCCAGAACCCTACATTACAAAATGTGACTGATACTTGGGGCGATATAAGGCTTTTCCTCATCGCTGTTAATCCTGTTACAGGTGACTCTTCAGACGCGGACCCCCGCACCGCGCCCGCGAGCGCTTTCTGCACACTCCAAATCGAGAGCGCCGCGCGTTCTTTGCGCTTACCCGCCATAGGCTCAAGAGACTGGTACACCGCGCTCGATAGCGTGACCTCAACCCTTGATACTCTCTCGATTAATAACGGCATAGACACCGCTACCGTTAATGGCTCAGGTGAGTTGATCATCACGCTTGATGATGGCTCAACGATTAACGCGGGCTCAGTCATAGGCCCCGCCGGCGCTGATGGCGCTGATGGCGCTGATGGCGCTGATGGCGCTGATGGTGCAGCGGGACCAAGCCAACGTCAATTGATGTACAGCGCGCATGTAACTCACTGGTATGATTCAGACGCGCCTAACGTGCTACGCTCAGAATTCAATCCTGCAAAGCTAGAACCTATAGCAGGCCCCTGGAGAGCCCCTGTTGATCTCGCGCTTCTTCACATCTCAATTACAGCGCGCAACGCAGGCACCGTAAATAATGCAGCGACGTTTAACATTTACACATGTACCCCCGCAAACTGGGAAGCGGACACCCTGACAAGCGACACTCAAACGCTCACCATCACATCAGTTACGAGTAATGAGCCCTCATCGACTAAGCGCGCGTTATCACCCGCCGTGAGTGTTCCAGCGGGCTCTCTCTTTGGGATCCAGATGGGAGCCCCCTCTATTGATGCGATGCACTCTATTGCTGTATCCATCCAAGCACAGGAGGCTTGATCATGAGAGGTTACGGTGACCCCGAAGCAGGCGGGCTCGGCTACGGTGACCCCGAGAGCTTAGCGGGTACCGTTGAGGAGCTCGGTTATGGAGACCCCTCTCAAGAGGCGCTGATTTACCTTGAGCTCAGAGACAGCCGCGCTCATCACAGAGGAGGCGCCCCACTTCATTTTGCCGGCCCTCTCTCTGATCATTTAGCACCTTATCGCCTCTCCATTGATGTTGGAGGCGTGACCACATACCTTTATTCAGGTATCGCAGGACAAGGCTTTGATCTCCTCAAGAGGCGCGGAGAGCTCGAGGCGTACTCACCACCCGCGCCCGCAGGATCCTATACAATAACCCTTCATTGTGGCCCTAATTTTGGACTTCAATTTCCGTTGAGTACACCCTTGATCATTGAGCCTGATAATCGAGGGAATCAGCGTTACAGCGCCAGACGCAGCGCCCCTCATCTCTATCAAACAGGCGCCCGCTATAATGCTCTTGATCCTCTCGATCTCGCCACAATGAAGCCTCAGCGCCCCCCTTACATGCACCAGCTCTTAGACATCTTTGGGCGCCTCACTCAAGAGCTCTCAGGAGCCCCTCAAACCGTCCTCGCTCGAGATCACCAACAAGGTGAGACCGCGCTTGAGCTTGAGTCTCTCTATTCTTTCGCGCTCAAGGGAGAAGTGATCATTGAGGGTGATCTCTACCCCTACACCATCTCAGGATCTCAGCTCACTTTAGGGCGAGGTCTCAAGCGCGCCCTCCCTCAACTCAGCGAGGTGATTATCAATGCAGCGTGAACAATCCCACTTGAGAGAAGCGCGCTTAGACACACTCGCCCACCGCGCCCCTGATGATCTCATTGATTCGCTCAGCGGGCTCTATGCCTTGAGCGCCCCTCACATCCCCCGCGACAGCCAACGAGAATTTAACCACGCTTCACTCTACAGCGTGAGAGGATCTTACACCCATCTCATTTCAGCGCTGAGCGCGATCTTTGACCACCTCACCGAAGAGGCAGCAGGCGCGACATTGACCCCCGCCGCCGCGCCCTATCTCACCTCACCTGACATCAGCGCGAATTGGGGAGATGAGCGCCTCATCTCCTTCAATGGTAACCTCTATCAATCGATCTCTTACGACTCAGGAACAAGCCGCCTTTACTTGAGCCCCGCGCTCAGTTTGGGGATCACCCCCGCCCCGAGATCAGGAAGCGCCACCACAGCGACCGCGCAACTGTTACCCTTCACGATCTCGGAACCCCAGCCCGATTCTTTATTGGGCGCCCAAGTGAGCGCGCGTTGTGAGGTGATTGTTGACATCATCTCCTCTCAGCTCGATCTTGTACCCCCCTCATATCTTCGAGATCTCGCCAGCGCGCGTACAAGCGACCCCCCCGGCGCTCATATCCTCAACATTTACAGCGCCACCGAGAGCGAGAGGATCGGAGATCAGAGCACTGGCCCTTATCCTCTCTATTTCCCGAGTCTCGATTTTGATCGAGAGACACGCGCTCTTTTTGACTCTCTCTTAGCATCAGGCGTGAGACTCTCGATGAGAATCCGCCGCACTTACTCATGAGGATTGATCATGGATTCGTTATATCTCGAAACTGTAATTGTCACAGCAATCAGCGCTTGGGCTCTTGTAGAGTGGAGCCGCCCACTCCTCACAATGCTTAAAATTCAAGGCCCGAAGAAACGTCTTGTTTTGCGCTCCATCGCGCTGATTGTAGGCTCTATCGCGGGCTCACTCCTCCATCCTGATTTCTATCCTAAAGGCACAGCTGATCAGGGTTTTTTCATAGGTCTTGGTTGTGGTGCCTTTAATGCGCTCATCGTCAATCAGATCAAGACCCGAGCGAAGGCGTTAAAGGGGAAATTAAATGGAGACTGAGCGCAAGGACTTAGAGTGGATATGGCGAGGTGTTTCACTGCTCGTTTACCCCTG
>Ga0208428_1000149_pt1 | contig 34031 bp, 33 predicted proteins | sample DEB08_DNA_11_FD_184535 | JGI IMG/M metagenome (GOLD analysis project Ga0208428, IMG submission 184535) | Aqueous microbial communities from the Delaware River and Bay under freshwater to marine salinity gradient to study organic matter... | ecosystem: Environmental > Aquatic > Marine > Coastal ... | reverse complement strand
GGTAGTAGATGACTGTCTCGACAGCTAGGTTGTAAAACTGTGGTTCGAACCTGTCGTGGATGTCAGCTAGTACTTGATCCCAATACAGCTTCTTGGCTGACTGGCTCACTTGGTGCCTGAAGTCTCCGGGTCGCATTCAATACCTCGCGAATGATCATCGCCCCTTCCTCGAGCCCGACCGTGCAGGTCATATCGTTATTGGTTGGGTAGTCCCCCAAGGCGTACAAGGGGAACACCAACCGCGTAGGCTGTCGGTCGAACCGATAGATGAGTAACGGGATACTGTCATCGCGAGCAGCGCGACAAACTTGTTCCCACCAATCTGGCTTGTGCCAGTTACCCGACCCGTAGCGCTTGCACTCGATGGTGAACGGTGACAGCAAGATGTCGCCTAAATCGACGACCTGATACTGCTCGAGGTTTCTCCGAACCTTCACACCGAACTCATCCTCTATCCAACGGCACACCTCGCGCTCGAAGGTGGCTCCTTTGTTCCTACTGTTGATTGACATGGGCAATCAGGAACTCGAGGAAGGTCTTTGCCTTCCTTAAATCATTCAGCGGCTCGCCCTTGTTTTCGTAGCGCCACAGGTACTTCATGGCTGAGCCCTTGAGGTAAGCAGCGAACTGCTCCGGGGGCATGGACGCCTGAATGGCATCGATGCACTCCAGCTCTGGGTACTCATCGTGATGAGAGCGATAGTGCCGGGGTTTCGACACCCGGTCCCACTGTTCAGGTGTAGCAGAATCCAAGCTTGCGCTGGAGGGATTCGAGTAGCTCTTGTTCTGTTCCATATCTTTCTTCAAACCTCTTTTTGAAGGGATGTCTCGAGGTATAAACACTGCAGTCTTCTCCGTCTCTGTGATGGCGATAACACAGGGGGATCGTCTTTAAGTGCGCCCCCGGTTTGGTCTTGCCATCTAAATGATGAATCTCCGTCTCCGTGAAGATCCCAAACTCCTTTCGACACACGACACATCCGTGCTTCACAATGGCATCCATCCACTCCCGTTCCGCACGGGTTGGATTCCTTGACTTCATCCTCTGTCATTGGCTCCTCTCTGCATGGCTTCCATGTCTCGCTTGATTTCGGCTTTTCGTTGTTCGATCAGCCACTGAAAATGATCGATTTGTTTTCGGACCTTTTCGCTTTGCTTCGCCTCGATGGACTGGCGGGCTAGCTCTATCCAGTCGGGCATGACTCGTTCAGCTGCCATACACACGCTTCTCCTGTCTCAGTGTTGCCATCTGGGTTTGCCAGACCTTGAACTCGACCTCAGCTGCTAGAAGGTTCGCTTTCGCTGCCGCGATTTCTGCCTTGGCGACTCCGCGATTGACCCTCGCTATGAACATTTTCTCGCTGCTGTCTGCGTAGGTAGTTTGAGACGCCACGGTTTTGTACCCCTCGCCCAGCGCCTCTACTTGCAGCAGGGCGAACTGCTTTTTCTCTTCTGCTTCCATTTCGCATGCCTTCTTTTCAGCCTCCGTAACTGCCGTCCCTGCTTTCCGTATGTTTTGTGCGAACTGTTCTTGCTCAATCATCACGCTCCCTTACTCCATTGGATGTACTTGCGAGGTCTAGCCCCGCGGCTGTCTAAGTACTGGCAGGTCTCATCATGGAACTCGAAGCCGATGCGACCCTCGTACTGTCCGTTTCTGTTTTTCAAAATGTTGACTTGAACGTCCCACTGCTTTGCCACGTCCGGGTTGGGTTCTTCCCCGGTCAGCCGGCAGATCTGCATGTGCTCTGTCTTCTTCTTGTTCTTCCAAATTGAAAAGAAGCTGTCCGCTAGATCGGTGATCGCACCCGAGCCCTTCACATCGAACTTACCGGGAGCCCGGGACTCGTCCTCTTGTTTGCGAGAGTGGGTGACAAGGAACACCGTGCAGTTGAATGCGTTCTTGAACTGGACTATCTGCTCAACGATCTCCTGCTGCTTCCGGTAGTCCTCGTGTGAGCACATACAGGTCAAGCTGTCGATGATGAACACGTTCACACCGTAACGACGGTAGGCGTACTCGAAGCACTTCAGCAGGTCTTTAATCTTCGGGTTCAGGTTGTCGATGTAGAGCCAAAGGTTCTGAGCCATCCACTCCATGATCTTGGTGCGGTACTCGAGCGTCGGGGCAGGCGTGGCACATGCCTGTTGAAACATTCGACCCAGAAGGTTCTTTGGTGACATCTCCATCGATGCGACAAGAATCTTTTGGTCCTGAGCGATTGCGTTGAGCGACAGCTGACCCAGAAACATCGTCTTGCCTGAACCAGAAAAGCCGACACAACCAATGAGCTCGCTGGGTCTGAATCGATAGTCGATCTCCTCTGTTTTGTCCCAGCCCATCGAGAACCCGCCGGTACGGCTGTCCTTGTCCTCGAAGTAGTCGGTAATGTCGTCAGAAAACTCAGCAACTGAGCGCAGGGTTTCGGGGTCCTGCCACTTGGCGTCTTCATAGCATTTCTGCAGCACAAACTTGGCTTGTTCAGCACCCTGGAGCTGCAGCAGTTCATTGATGTCCTTGACCGGGAGCTTGACCCGGATACACCGGTCACCCAGCCGCTGCGCAATCTCTTTTGCCGCCAGCTCTCCCTGTTCATCCATATCGGTAGCGATGACGATCTCATCGAATCGGGATAGGTTTTCGTATTCGTTCGCAATCCACTTGGTTTGCTTCGCGCCTTTGCCGCCGCCCATCGGGACGCTCAAGGCGGGGAATCCTAGTTCCGAGGCTGCACAGGCATCCCACTCGCCCTCGGTGATCCAGACCTGACGACACGCCGGCGGCATGGTGTGCCAGCCGAAAAGAATGGGCTTGAGATTGCTCTGTCCACACATCCCGGGGTGACCGTCATGATCCAGTGCTTTGTTCTTTACAAACTCAAGCGCACCGTCTGGGCTGTAGTAAGGGAAGACAACGTCGAGCCCCTTACTGGTTTTGTAGCTGAACAGACCGTGACGCTCGATAACCGCAGAGCAGTTCTGGAAGCCCCGGTCGAGCATGACCTTTTCCAATACATCGTTGTCACCGAAAGGTTCAGGTAATCGAGCAGTGTTGTACGCCCGGGGTTGTGCTGATTTGATTTTGGCGTGGTGCTTCTCTCTGATGTTGCACTCGCGCCGACCCCATTCCATTGCGTCTTTAATATCGACGCGCCTGACATGCATGATGAGGTCGATCATGTCGCCACCTTCACCGGTAGCGAAGTCAATCCACTGACCCTGCTTCTCTCCGTTGAGGTGAACGCTGAGGGACCGACCGGGTTCCCCGGTAACTGATCCCACCTTCCAGTCTTGACCCTCGACTCTGCCGTCGGGAAGTAGTGTGTTGCAAAGAGACAGGGCACGACTGCCCAGCTCGACTTTCAGTTCTCGTATATCCATTAGATTATTAGCTGCTCGGCGAGGTCGCGCTTGCAGCGGTCATATGCGCTGTAGCTATCGTCACCGATCCCTTTCCAGTTGCGGTTGATGGTGACCTCGATGACCCCGGAGGTATCGAAGCCCTTCTTGTCGAGAGCGATGAGTCGATTCTTCGACATGCTGACAGTGCGTTGTGAGATTGGGCGGTTCTTGTTTTGCTCGACCTTGTAATCGATCCAGCGCTTCCAAGCTTCCGCTAGGACACAGTCAGGGCGATCGTCGTACAGCTTGTCGCGCCAATTCGTTGAAGGCTCTTTAGTACTATTCGTATTTTGTAAATTATTAGTACTTAGTAGTGTTCGATTTACCGTATCCGGTTTTTTCGTATACGGTGATTTAGACACTTTCCACTCAGCTCCGCTGAATGATCCACCCTTTCTGCTCTGTTGATGCTCGACATATTCGAGCTCTTTGAGTCGGTTGAGCTGGCTGTAAATCGTTTGTCTGTTGCAGTCGAAACGATCAGCTAACTGTATGGGTTGGATCTTCCACGTCTCGGGCAGGTGGAGGAGATAGATCAGCAAACCTAAGTCACTTGCGCTTAGTCGATTGTCACGAATCACCGTGTTGACGATTATCGTGTAATCGGTTGCTGAATTTTCCATCCAGTCTTAGCCCCCAAATCCGTGGTGACTGCAGACTTTACGACTGGCTAAACTAAATTGTCAAGGTTAAGTCTAGAAATATACTGTACGAATCAACAGCTACAATTTCCGGGTTGAATCGGTAAACTCCAGGTCTCACTCTCAAAATGGAGCAGAAATGAAGGAATGGACAAAGCACCACCGCGCAGAATACTTCGCGAAAAAACTGTCTGAGCAAGAATATCCCAACTGGGGTAGAGCTCAGCGGCTATCGGAAGAGCTGGGCGTTTCACATAGTCAGGCTTCAAATTGGCTGACAGGTGCGGTTCCCCGGGAGCATAGCGAGATAAGCCGGGTTGCTGACCATCTTGGAATCGACATCATGGAATGGGTGTACGGTAAATCTTCTTCAGGCTTGAACACGAAGAAGCTGATAGACGCCATCACATTCGTAAAGACACTTGAGGTCGAGGACGAAAACAGTATGAGCCCACAACTGTTCGCGGAGATCACGGTTGAGGCTTATGAAGACAAGATTCAGGGGGCAGCGGTACTAGACTCACTGGCAGTAGTAGCAGATATAAGAAGTAGAGGTGAGAAGGACAGGAATGGAACGACACAATGATCGAGCGTATTGGAAAAGCAAAGCTGCAGACCTACTTAAAAAGCAACGAGGCGTCCTCAACGTTAATTTAAACCGGGATTACTCGGGTTCTGATACGACGCCAGCTGTTGGCGGAGAGGACGGCATATACATCGGCGTCATGACGACTGACATGGGGAACGTCGCTCTTGATGAGGGCACGGTTGCCACAATGATTAAGCAGGGTTACAACCCCGAACACAATCAAATAGACCAGATTAGATTCAAGCGTCCAGCAATGTACAAGGCAATCAAGGACTCAATCATCGCTGTACAGGCAACCAATGAGCCAGTGCTTAGCTTCTTGACAGAATACGCGCCACTGCCCGAGGTCTATCTACTTAAGATGGCTCCTGCCGGCAAAGGTCGCATTATGTGGACGATGATCAACGTTGCAAAGCTTGCTTCATGCACCGTCACACACTGGGGACCTGAAGTCGCAGAGTACCTCGAGGAAAACAGACTAATGAGGTAAATCCCATCCCGGTCTGCAATTTATGTATTCAGTGTTGACAGATCGGGATCCACCCCATATTCTCTGTGTTGAAAACCTAATCATGGATTGTCAACATGGAATTGCCACAAACGGTACAGACACAATTGTCTGCCGGTCTACAAGACGCTCTTGTCAAGTTCCACCAAAAGGAAATCATCGTCCTCAAAGACGAGAAAGGCGGTTACGGTAAGTTCGCGACCTACGAGCAGATCTTAAAGACCATCCGACCCCTTATGCACAAAGAGGGTCTTTTCTTCCATCACATATCTCATCCCGCCCAAGGTGGAGCCGCAGTCGAGACTGTTATCTACGGTCATGGCGGGCAGCTCACCTCCGGCATTGTCCGTATACCTGCCAGCAAGCAAGACGAACACAAATACGGAGGAGCAATCACCTACGCAAAGCGGTACTCGCTAATGCTTGCCCTCGGGCTGGGCGGCGATGAGGACGTTATCGAGAGCGTAACCGAGGAAAAGCTGCCAACAGTCGTTGAGGCAAAGGAGCAAGCCGCAGCAAAAAAAGCACCAGCCAGAAAAGCGCCAGCGAAAAAAGCCGAAGCAAGTGCTGATCAGCAGCGTAGCGAGTGCTGGAAAGAGGCTGGGGTCGCTGATTCTCAGACCCCCGAAGAAGCCAGAGAGCGCTTCAAAGCTTATGCCAAAGGTTGCCGCAACAGAAAGCTAGACCCGCTCCCAGATGTATTTGAGCGCTGGCTAGCGAACAACTTCGGAGAGCAGAAGAATGTCTAGCACACAAGACAATGCATGGCTCGAGGAACGCAAGCCCTATATCACTGCGACAGGGTGCTCTTCGCTCGAAGGGAACAACCCGTACGAGACGGCTCAGGAGTACCTGAGAAAGAAGGTAAGAGACCTTTGCGGCAAGCCCAGTGAGTTTGTGATGAGTCCCGCGGTACAACACGGTGCCGACATGGAGAACATAGCCCGGGACTACTACGAGTACCACACCGGTAACGAGGTGACTGAAACCGGGCTGATCGTTCACCCGAAGCATCAGTTTCTTGCAGCAAGCCCGGATGGTCTGATCGGTTTGGACGGCTGCATTGAGATCAAGTGCCCGTACCCCAAGTACAACAAGGAACCCTACAGCGTCTTCGATGAAAAAAAGAAGATGTACCTGTGGCAGGTCTACGTGCAGATGGAATGCCTAGACGCGAGCTGGTGTGACTTCTTTTGCTACCTCGCAAAGGACGACGTGTCACCTCCGAAGTTTGTGCTTGAGAGGGTGCAGCGCATCGATGGCTGGCTCTATGAGCCGGTCCCCGGGAAGCTGTTACCAGAGCCCGCGGCAGGAACTGTGCAAAGAATTAGCCTGTACGAGGCATGGTACGAACACATGCACACGATTGCTCAGGACGAGGAGCTGCGTCAGGAGTTCCTTGAGCCGGCGCAGGATGAGGTGATTACCGTTCAGCCCACAAAGGAAATGGAAGAGCTCAGCGCTTTGCAGCAAAGGCTAGCCGACCTCGAGGAAACCCATCGCGACGACCTTGAAGAGATCGCTGAGATCAAAAAGAAATCTGATGTGCTCAAGAAGAGCATTGCTGACCAGTACAACTGCTCCGTTACGGACGGGTTTGTCACTGTAAGGCTGATCAACCGAACCCCCACTATCGACTACCGAAAAGCCTACGAATACTTAGGCGGCGATCAAGCCGTCCTCGATCGGGGTGGCTCACCGGAGTCATTCCGCCGGGTGAATAACACCCGTCAAATCAACATCAAATATGGAGCGCTGTAATGGCATATGAACGCAAACCCCTCAAGGGCAAGGCATGGAAGATGGATCAGGACAGGCGAGAACAAGAAGAGAATCGCCTCATGACCCATCAGTGGTACCGGGATCTTGACCCAAAGCGCAAAGCTCAATTAATACCCGTATGGAGTGGCAACCTTGCTATCGACACCCCAAACGGAGAGAAGCTGGATTTCATCATCAAGGTGACACAAGAGATCAACCAATCTGGAAATCCTCAGTTGGGCTTTGATCTTTGGCTCCCGCCGGCAGCAAATGAAAGTCCAGCCGAGACCGCACCAAAACCAGCGAGCGACCCCTTCGGAGAGGACCCGTTCGCAATTTAAGGACACCAATGTATGGGACTGCGAATCACCAGAGCTGTAAATACGGTGGTTTACGGAGGCTATGAGTTAGATGACAAAAATCCAAACGCATCCTTCGACCACCGCATATGGATTCGCGGCGTCAGAAATTATCGAGACCGTCAGGAAGGGATCATCAATGTCAAATCAGAGTTGGGTGTTGAAGAGCACGTCATCCGGGTTGGCGATGATCCACTGGAGCTTAATCCAGAAGTGGCGATTGAGATGGTTGGTGTCCGCGACAGGATTGCCCAAGCTGAACCGTACTGCGAGGTATGTGGCAGAGGGCATTCATTCACGGATCGACATTCACCCCAAGCAGAGCTGTCGCTTCACGCGCCACGCTCTTATCGATTGATACGCGACAACGCTAGGAGAAAGACGCGATGAGCGAACAGCAACAAATCCAAGTCAACGGTCAAACTTACAACGTTGATGATCTAAGCCAACCCTGCAAAGAGCTTTTGGTTCGCGCACAGAACGGTCAGAACGCACTGGCTGTTATGGGCACGACCCTGGAGCTTGCTCGAATTGGGCTGGAGGTTATCAACATTGACCTGCAAAAACTTCTACCCACGGACGATGGCGAAACTGAAATCGCCGAGGGCGAAGTGATTAACTAATTCTCACTCCATGAGATAGGACAGGGATTCCGCTCCCGTGAAAGCTGGCTAGAGGCACCGGTGTCCAAAACGCCTCACTAAATTCCGGGTGGCTCACGTTACGAGCTGATCTTTCATAGTGTGCTTGCCCCCTTCGGGGGGCTCTTTTAAGTCGGATTAAGAGGTTGGACTGTGCAGAAAGAACATCATATGATCGCCAAAGCTTCGAGCGCATCTCCACATTCATGGAGAGATGAAATGAAGCAATGGACGTTTAATGAACTTGCAGGTGTCTATCTCAAGAGCAAAAGCTCTCGAGGCAAGGAACGAAACGAAGTCGCACGTAGGGTCATCGGAGAGATGAAAGCCCGGTGGGGCGACCGACCAATCGACGAGGTCAAGAAAGCTGACATCTATATGATGCAGCAGGAACTGGTCGAGGAACGCGGTCTCGCACAGGCTACCGTCAATTGTTACCTGACCTATCTGAGAGCGATGCTTAACTTCGGTGTCGAGGAGCTGGACCTACAGTTTGTCCCACCAAAAATTAAGCTGCTCGAGGAGAACAAGCGGACTAACTATTTGGAGCCCGACCAGATACAACGGTTACTCCAAAACCTAGATCCGCTGAGAGCTGACATGGCGAAGTTCGCAGTCCACACCGGGATGCGAAACAACAATGTCAGACTCCTACGGTGGCGGTATGTTTCGGATGATTTCAAAGAGATCGTCATACCTGCAGCCGAGATGAAGAACAACAAACCGTTGTGTATTCCCATCGGCAAAACGCTTCAAGCTTTACTGAGGCGGCGTCACAACGACAAGCTGGATCTGCAGTTCAACCGCCCCCGGGTAGGTGAGATTGCATACGTGTTTTACCAGCAGTGTGGTAACCCGCTATCGGTAAAAGCGGTGTGCAATAAGACATGGAGAAAAGCGGTGCGGAATGCAGGTCTACCTGCCGGAACAACGTTCCACACTCTGCGCCACACGTTCGCCAGTCTGCACATAAAGAACGGCACTCAAGCCGTCGAGCTCAAGGAGCTTGGCAACTGGAGTAGCCTGAACTCGATTGCCCGGTACACCCACTTGGGAACCGAGCATAAGAGAGTGGTAATTAACAGGTTGGAAGGGGTACTCCAACCTTGAAAAAACGAGGGATCCCGGGTTCGTTGAACACGCCGAGTCCCTTACAGTTAGGTTGGACCCCATAGGGGCAGACGTAACTTGTTGATGCTGTTGACGAAACAGAAATTGGAGCGGGAAACGAGATTCGAACTCGCGACCTCAACCTTGGCAAGGTGGAACCCCTTGTTATTTCTGTCTTTTTTCATCATATCAATAACTTACAAAGCACTTATGAGATGCGCTCGATAGCTGCATTCTGCCCCATGGACTCCAACCCTTGTTTGGGTTCTCACCCCATCCGACCCGCCTTTGCGGGGGGTGAGATACCCGCTTTATTTGGAGGTAAATCATGACCACTTGGAACATCTATCGCATTGTAGATCACAACGAATGTCCGCCGGTAACGACGTTTTATGATACGTCCAAGCACAGGCATGACTTCTTAAAGGAGCTGCGTAAGTCGGGTAAGGATCTGTCGCTCGTGGACATCGATATCGTCGTGGTGCAACGCACCAAAACGGACGTGGTGGATTTTCTTAACTGCGTTAGCGCTTCGCCGCAGTTCGCTTTCTCTGATGAGAATACGGTATCTTCTTCGAGCTTGTCTTCGCCTTCTTCATGCGAGCCTTTTCAGCGGAAGACATTTCCCCACTTGTCTTTGGTGTCTTCGACGAAACACGTTTCGAGGGACGACAAGCAGGATAAGGACGCTTCTTCTTGTCCTTCCCTGACCGTCCACACTTCTTACCCGTCTTGATATCGCGCCAGTCTTCTTTGAACCAGCGTGTCAGACCGCCGTCACTTTTTGCCACGCTTCTTCACCGTCTTGTACTTACCGCCACGCTTCTTGTATTCACGCACAAGCCAAGCGTTGGCGTAGGCTGATGGATAGACCTTGAACTTCTTCTTTGCTGCGGCTTTGACCCGGGCATACAGGGCTTTGTCTGTGGGCTCATTAGCCACCGAACTATCCTCGCTTGCGCTTGTTAGTCGCAGCTCGTTGACCGCGCTTGGGCAAAGCCTTTTTCATGGATTTTTTGCCGCGCTTTCCTTTACAGGGTTTACCGTCGTGCATGACTATCTCCTTAGGGTTTAACTTCGTTCCACTTCTTGTTGTACCGGTCGAAGATCAGCTCCTGTTGAGCCGTGATCTCGTCCAGCTTTTCATATCGCACCATTGGATCGATGACACCGTTATCCTCGAGTAGCTTCTTCTGCTTGGACAGTTTTCTGAGCTGCTTCTCTGCTTGACTGTGGAAGGTCTCGAACTGGTACAGCTCTCTGCCGTAACGCTCTACAAGTGTCTTGCTTTCCTCTGCGTCAGCGTCTCTGATCTGCGTTCGATACTGGAGCCACTCGTTGCGAGAGTCGTAATAAGTAACTCGATCCTTGTATTGACTGACTCTAGGGAAGAACGTGCGGATGATTGGTACGTCGTCAGCCTTCAGGTCTCCGGGTCTGTCATTCAGAGACTTGGTCGCAGTGTCGGCTGCATCATTGAAGAACCTACCAACACCTCCGAGCAGGAAATCTAATCCGTGCTGAACTCTATCTGGGTTGACCTCAACGCTGCCCGGGATGTAGTCGTCACCACCACTCAGCTCGGCAATGGTTTTAGTTGTGCTCTCAATCCAATCAGACGTGCGCCTGCGGGTCTTTTGTGACTTGGGCTTCTGCACCAAGAACGGGTTCTGGGGGATCGTAATGTTCTCCCCGAAGTAGTTGATATTTGCAGCTTGCTCTAGAGCGAAGTCAGTAACGTCCGGTCCGGCGAGGAAGCCTAGCTTCAGCATTACTGACTCTGACGCATCTCGGTCATCTGAGACGGCGTGTATACCCTGGGGGTTAAAGTGCCGATCCATAGATGTCAGCAGATCCACACCGACCTGATCTGGACTTTTGAGGTCCATAGCCAGCTCAGCGCCCAAACGACCTACGTCATCGTAGAAGCCCCATCCATACGCCTTAGGCAATGCAAAGCCTTGCTCATCACTGATACGGAATAGCATTCCTGATTTTAGGGCATACTCGTTGTAGTCGAGGTAGGTAGACTCTCCATCCTCATCCTCACCAGACATCCAGATGTTTATCAACGTCCTTGCAAACCCGGCAAGCACAAGCCCCGCGGCGACCATTCGAGCCTTGGTAAGCTTCTCGCCATCCCTGCCTGACTTCAATACAGCCTCGGCAGTATTCACGTTGCCCTGTATTGCAGCGTTGAAGAATAGGTAGAAGGTGTCTGTTGCGGAGCTGAGCTCCCCTTTGCGATTGAAGTTAACTGTCAGGTCTTTAGCCACGGTCGCAGCAGTTGTTCTCTCGACCCCAGATTTTCGTGCGGCAATATAAGTGGACAGCCGGGTAACGTTCTCCATTACCTGATTGAAGTCCTCAACAACCTTGCCTAAATAAGCAAACGCTTCTCTAATTTTTCCTCGCTTTATCAGCGTCTCAATGCGGCGGGCTTGCTCATCAATGCTTTTGCTGTAAGCAATGCCGGTAGGAGCGCCGTCGTCTTTATAGTCCTTAACAAACTGCGCCAGCTCTTTAGCTTCATCTGTCTTGGGCTCATTGCCCCGAGCATCACGCCACAACGCCTTCCACGATGGTCCCCATCCTTTTACCACCTCCCAGATCAGGTCCTTGTCTTTCAGCCTGCCGGCACGAGAGTCTTGCTCGGCAAGAATGAAAGCGAGTCCCGTTTGAACGTCTCTGATTGGGTTAACCAGTCCCCAGCTTGGGTTGTAGTTGATGATCATGTCGCGACGGAAGTTCTGGAATTCCCGCATAAAGGTCATGATTTGGTTGAACGACTCAACCTCGGAATTGAATATGCCCACACTGCCAGCCTGCAGGTTTCTGTTCAGCTCCTTATCGCGAATCTCAATGAAGTGGTCCTGCCCGTTGCGCTTTACCTGTATGTATCGGTGAACCTTGTCGTCATCGGGGCGCATCTCAGAAGCCATCTGGCTTTTGCTCTTCCGCACGCTAATATCGTCTGGCGGCGTTTGGAACGGGTACTGCGTTGGCGGGTAAACGCTCCACTGGTCAGACTTAAACTTGCTGAGCATCTTCAGTAGACGTTGGGCGATTACATTTTTTTCCGCCCTAATAATTTTTGTCTCGCCGTCCACAAACGCATTTAGCAGTGGATTGGCTGGCATGGTTACACGACCCTTCGCCTTAAAGGACTCCTTGCCTGTAACGCTGAAGCCTTTCGCCCCAGTACCCGCAACCATGTCGCCGTCTTGCTCTAGGGCGGCAAAGCCCTTCAGCGGCACATAGAATTCATACGTGTCTTGCCAGTCCTCTTTTGTCTCGTCATCCAGCAAGCCCTTGTCAACCATGTTCTGACGCATGTCAGAAAGCATCTCGTAGACCTTGCTTGAGATCTCCTCGAGCGCGTCATACTTGTCTTCGAGCTTTGCCGTGGCGATCACAGACTCTGCCTCAGAGTCGGTCATGCCCGAACCGGTGTCTTGGAATCGGAGAGGCTCGTTCTCAAGCTTGTCTAGTCGCTCAGTGATAGATTCGACCGGGCGATCGAGAGCGCCCATTGAGTCCTCAAGTGCTTTGTTGAGGCGATCTATTTGCTCCGCCCTCATGGCTTGCTCGCGTTCGGCAATGACCCTGTTACGTTCCGGGGCATGCTTAGCCAGCAAGTACAGACCTACCTGTTCACCATCGAGATCTGCCGCCTTCATCATTGCCGCTATTGGCTTGATGTAGTCGTTCTCAAATTCTTCGATCTGATTCTGCACCTTGGAGTGCATAAGGTTTTCTGCGTCGTAAGCAGATACTGATGCCGGCATGCGGTCCATACCGACACTGGCAGCGAGACGATCCTCGAGCTCTTTGAGTCTTCCGTAACGATCGACAAGAGCCTTGCTAAAGCTCTTTGGCATTAGCCTGTTTAGGCGCTGCGAAAGGTCCCTATCTACAAGGTACTCGTCATCGAGGTTGAATGTGACTTCGTGGGGTGGACTATTGTCCGGTGTTCGCTTGCCCTTTATGTATCTTGGGCGTTCTGCCTCGGGCTGTCCGCCGACATCGGCGTCGTCTTGGACATCAGTTTCTTCAACAGCATAGTCGCTTTCAACTGCTTCTCTTTCTGCGTACTCGCGGATGAGGGCATCGAGGTTGTCTCTGTTGACGCCATCGGCTTCGTACCAAGGGAATCCTTTGTCATATTCACTTACCTTGAACCCTTTCGGGATAATGTTGCGCTTCCGAAGTTTGACTTGATCCAAGAATTCGGAGAACTTTTTTGGGGTGAAACGGTACGGCTTGTTTGACTGATCAGCATACAGGAAATACGGGTTGCCGTCAGGGTCTCGGGCGTAGATCGCGCCGTACCTAAACAGGTTCATCTTGCCTTCAGGCGCACCCATGTCGGCATAAGGTGTGTCTGCACCTCTTGCGTCGTCTAACAGCCCCTTCATCGTTGGGTGTGCAACGACCTGACCTGAGTTCAGAACCCAGCTCTCCCAATGGTATCTGCCTACTGAGCCTTCATCTTCTCGACCAAGCCTCCGATAAAGCTCTTTGATGCGCTGGTTGAGAGATTTCTCAAGCGCTTCGTATCGAGCCAGACCGTGCCCCTTGTCGAACTCATCTGCAATGTCGTCGTAGATAAGCTTGCCGTAACGCCCCGCATCCCACATTGAGTTGAGCTGAATCCGGTCGAGGATGACTACGTCGTCACGCCCGGTCATTAACATTAAGAACGAGAATACTTTGTTGCCGATTCCGGGGTTGTTGATCATCCCCTGGAACTGACGACGAACATCTACGGTGGAGATTGATCGATTACCTACAAGATCGTGCAGCTCCTCCAGCCTGCTTCTGCCGTCTTCAGTGCGCTCAGACATCTTGAGCATAAACTTTGCCCAATCGTTAGCATTGCTTGTGCCAGATCGACCGAACGAACCCTCTGGTATGAGGCGTTTTACTGCCTTCTCCCAGCTCTTCACGTCCTGCTCTGTCATGGTGCCATCAAGCGTTTTCTGAATGATGTCACCTGCGGGGTCATCTTTTGCCCCGGGCATTTTTGTTAGCAGATCAACAAAGCCAGCCTCTTGAGCCGAGGCGGTGAGCATTCTCGACATGATGCCCCAAAGCATGAGCTTTCCGGTTATGTCGGGCGTTGCTTCCCCTGAGGCATAGACCTCGCCCATCTCTCGAGCGGTTTCTAGCCCCTCCCTAGCTGCCTGTACTTGTTGATCAGACAGGCGCGAATGAGTAGCGACCCACGTATCTATGTCGTTGTACAGAGAGATCAGTCCGTGAGGCGGTCGGATCGTAGTGTTACTTCCCGTAAGATCTCTTTCGAACCTCAGCCATGCGGCAGGTGAGGACAGCGGATCGTCGTGTCGATCGCTCAGCGCCTGAAGAGCAGGTATTTGCTTGGCTGCATTCTTGGGATTGATCGCCTTTGTTACGGATGCTTTTCCAGTGGTCTTGCCCCGGGAGTTCTGTAGCAAATACTCCGCGCCTTTCTTGATGAACTTAGGCTCGGAGGATGCGGGCAGGTAAAGCTCGCCGTCAGCTGTTAGCTCGGAGGTAATTTCTCCGTCTTCCTCCATCTGATCTAGAAGATCACGGAAGTTTGCTTCTTCCTGTCCTACCTGTTCGGACAGTTGAGCTGAGGATATTCCGCCTTCAGGAATGCTTTGAAGTAAGCTTTGCCTGAGCTCTGTGCGCTCTACTGGTAATACTTGTCCTGCACTGTCCCCAGCTTCAGGTTCGGGCGTTCCGCCCACGCTTTCACTGGCTTGTTCCTCGACAAGGCTAGGTCCGCCAGTTCCTCCAGCTCCTCCTTCGTCTTGAACTTGAACGCCTCCTGACTCGGCAGGTGTCCGAACGTCTCGAGGTACTCCTGCACCTTCGGAGACAGGGGTTTCTTGGTTAGCTTCCTGATTCCCATACAAACCTCTTACGTCGTTAGTTACTAACTGCTCTGCCGGAACAGGGTTAGCGAATATGTCCTCGATTATACTATGCCCAAACGGCAAACTCTTCTGTATCGATCCCTCGTTAGCCACGTAGGCTGCACCAAGTTGAGCGAACAGCTCCTCTCGTGCGCCATCGAGTACACCTTGGATCTTCTCTGGGTCGCCATTTTGCTTAGCGATGTTGTCGTAAAGGGCGTCTAGTGGGTACGAAAAGAAGCCAGCTCCTTCTGCGTCAGACTCCCATAGGTCAAAGATTTCCTCGATGGCTCTACCCATAGAGATATCAGGCTGACCATCGCCGTCGATGTCTTCTACCTTCATTTTGAAGTGATCGATAGCAGATGAGTAGCCGTTTCTAAAGTCAGCTGCATGCATTACTTCATGCGCTGTATTGAAGCGATTGCGGCGAGCTCTCTGCTCGTCATCTGCTCCCTCTAGCAAGTGATCGAACCTCATGCCGATCACACTAGACCTGTCGAGGAAAGCCGCCTCTGCGTCGTGAGGTATGTCCTCAGTTGAAAGGACGTGAGTGCCTTTCACAAGATCACGAAACTCTTTTGGTACGCCACGCATTGCGAGGTCAAGGTAGATAGACGCCGCTTCCTCGAGGGCTGGGTTGGCTGTTGGGTCGGTGCTTCCTACAAAGTCGGTGAGACCGGGCAGTTGAACTGTTCTGCCGTCCTCGGTGAGCATGGACACAGGACCCCGAGACGGTGTGATATTGAAGTTTATGTCCGCTTCAGTAACGCCTTGAGATGCAAACTCTCCTTCACCCGTTGTTTTGGGAATTGGTCCACGCGCAGCAGCATCGTTAAACGACTCGATTTTTTGGCTTAGAGTTTCTGGTGTGCTGACCATAAAGATCTCGCCGCCGAACTCATCTGTTTGCTGCGTTTCCAGTGGTACTGCACGACGAGTGCCACGATTTACCGACGCATTGATAGCGTTCAGCGCAGAAGATCTTTCTGTGCCCTCGAGCTTTTCAGCCGCTGCTCTCAGGTCAGCCTCTGTAGCTATATCGTCTTCCATGCCGTCAACAATGAGCTGCTTTTGTAGCGGCACAGGCATGTTGCCCCAGTACAGCATCGGCTCTGCCGGCGGTCTGTCGTACCCCTCCAGCAAAATGTCCATGCTGGGGTCCTGACCGGGCTGTATTGTTGTTTCCTCAGGGGTAAGCGCGACCGTACCGGGCGTCGGCTCTGGTGTCGGACCCCCCTCCGGGTCGATAGTTGTCTCTGCTTGGGTCAGCTCAATAACTTTACGACGAGCCTCAGGCATACGATTGATGCGAGCTTGCTCAGCCTCTTCGCTAAACGGTTCGGGACCCTCGGGACCGGGCTGGTCTGGGCGTCTGCCGCCCACCTTTGTCGCCTGTATTGCGGCACCGCCAGCAGTTCCGGCAAGAACACCGGATGCAAAGGAGTTGATGTACATGGACTTGGATCGTTCATCTGCGACGATCTCCAAGAACTCACGCTGCTGGTCTTCAGGCAGGTTTTCTTCTGCCCATGCCACTGCGGCTCTGCCCAAAAACTCCTGAGTAAATTCTGTGAAGCCTTCTACGCCAGCAGCTTTGACCGCCTCACGACCCACCGCCAAGACGTAGTCCTTACTCATAAAGACTCGCTCAGCAATGTCGTCGTTAAACTGCTCTAATCCGTCCGATCCAAACATTCGCTTGAATGCTCGCTGTGGAACGCCAAAACGATCGAGCGCTCCCTGAGCCACACCAACAGCTAGGGCTTTGCCGGGAGCCTCAAGACCGGTTTCTTCATAGATTTCAGCAAAGTTAGAGGCGGTGTTCTGTGCTGCGCTATAACCAACAAATCCGGCAGCAGCGTCGTAGTTCTTTTGAGTGACCTTTTCTGCAAGACGCTTGCCGATCGTATCAGCTTCCTGCTCGAGCTTGTTTTTTAGCAGTTTTTTAGTACCAGCTTTTGCCGCAACACCTGCAACGCCGCCACCAACCACATCAGGCACCAGCGTTCCGAGGGTGTAGCCAGCCCAATCAGTGAAATCACCGAATGAATCTATCTCTTCTACGGAGGTGACATTTGCGCCTACGTTGGCAGCGTCCTGCATTTTCTTGCGGTAGTAAGCTAGACCTGAATCGACCCACTCCTCATTGCCAATAGCGCTACCGACCGTGGCTTTGAGCGCACCGCCAAGACCTTGGGTTTGGTCGATACCTGCATCTAAGCCTTTACCGAACTGAGTGTCCGCAAGGATTCCACCCTCAGTCAGCTTGTCACCAAGGTCCTCAGTTTTTTGTTCGGGAAGTTCGGGGGCAAATGGAGTTTTGCGACCCAGTACTATGCCAGCCATTCGGTTCCCCTTATGGTCGAGCCATCAAGCCTTGGTTGATCAAATATTGTTGTAGCCGCTCAAACTTAGCTGCCGGAATGGTCATGTCATCCGGGTTATTGATCATGGCGTTAATGTGCGCCATTTGATTTGGATTTAGTTCGTTAACGTCACCAATCAGCTCGCTCAAGGAAACAATGCCGTTACCTCTAACCGTCTGTCGGCTGTTGGCACCTGATGATTTGAGAGATCGGTCACCAGTATCCACATTGACTTGAGGCATAAGACCTCGAAGCTGGGCAGCATAGTCTTGCGCTCGACTGACTTTTGACTCTGTTGGGGTGCCGTATAAGTATCTGCGCTCGGCTCGCTCTTCCAAAAGCGCCAGCTTGTTTTGCAAGTCTGCAGGGTTTTCTCCCGGCATAACCAAGCCCTGAAGATCGTTGTTTTCAATAAACAGAGCGTTGGCTTGGTTTGAGTCGTTTTTCGCTAATAGGTCCGTAACTCGCTTAACCTCAGACGCAGTTCTAGCCTTGACCTTATCTGCACCGCCGCGCTTATCGACCTTGTAGTTGTTTACTTCCTCTTTAAACACGGTGTTAGAAAGAAGGTTGTTGTACATCATTGTCCTGCCATACATGGCTTGCATAGCTTCACCGGGTTCCATCTCGAGCTGGGCTGTATTTCCGCCTCGGAACTCGGTAAGGGTCGGGTAATAAAAAACGGACCCACCATTGGGGTCTTCCAGCTCAACCGATACTGATCCCCGGATCTTTCCACCAACGGCTTCTAAATCGGCAAGGTTAATATCGCGAATGGTGTAGCCCTCATACTCCGCGGGAGCATTTGGAAACGTTTGGCTATCAACCTTGGATCCGATTGCCTTGGTGTTATTGATGCTCATGATGTCAGTTAGTGCAGCAAGCTGAGGCTGATTGATTTGAACGTTTTGCCCAGTCGCCATTGACTCGATTAGTCCAGAGAGCTCTTGTGAGTGAACGTTAAAGTCGGTGGACATTATCGTGTCGATTGGAAACAGCCGGCTCCCCTCGAGCTGATCAAAATAGCTTGACACCAAGTCACGATTTTGGCGTCTTTGAGTGTCACCGCTCTGAGCTATCTCAAAAATATTGTTGAGGATCTTTCCGTCAGTAATATCCTTGGCATCAGCAAGGTCCTGCGCCGATTCGCCGGCATCCGTCTCGGCTCGAACGAGAGCTGCTTGAGCAGTTATTGCCGCGTTGCCGTCATCTCGCTCCTGATTTTGAGCATCAAACGCCGCCTTAAGAACTCTGTATTGATGGTCCATCGTCTTGACGTCGCGCTGCAGCGAAAGATTTTGATCGCGATAGGTTGCTAAGTCGTCAGCCTGTTGCTGCTGTATGCCGAGGGTTTGAGCTCGGTAGTTTCTTAGGTCGCCTTGTTGTTCTTTTCTAAACGCACGATCCTCCGCAGCGTTCATCGTGTTTTGAACTAGCCCGTAACCCTTTACAACGCCGTCTGCAAATGACATGGCTTACCTCAACCGAATAATTTGTTTAGGAGAAATGCGGCACCAATCCCAATCGCGATAGGGGCTGCGATCGTGCCAAGCGCAGCCATTGCGCCAGACGCCGCTGAACCAGCTCCTGCAGCACCAGCAGCAGTCGATCCTGCCGCAGCTGCGCCGGTTCCCGCTGCCGCACTTGAGCTAGCTGCCGCTGCTCCGGTACCGCCGGCAGCAAGACCTCCACCCGCCGCAGCCGGTGCTCCGGGAACGGCTTTTGCTAACGCCAAGCCAGCCTTACCGGTAGCTGCTGTATTGACTCCCGGTACAGCACTGCCAAGAGCTGCAGTCGTCTTAGTCACAGGCGCTGCTATCGCCGGAGACATGCTTCCTGCCGCCGTAGCACCCTTAGCAGCAATTGCCTTGCTAATTCCGTACTGCGCTCCTATGCCGGCACCGGTTCCGAGCAGGGCTTTTTCTTGCTGGTCTTTTGCGGCATCAAGCTGGTCCTGCATGTTCGCTCGCTGAGTGTCTAGCTCTGCAACTTTTGCAAAGCCTTTCATCGCGATACCGCGTTTTGCGTGACCTGAACTAATTAATCCACTCATTAGCCGATACTCCTTGCCTTGCCCGACACGCCGGATAGCCCGCCCGTAATCATCTGCAGTCGTCGATCAACGTCGCGCATTCGGGTCTCATTGGCACCGCCAACAAGCGTCGAGGTGATGTTGTTTTGATCCATCGCGGTGTTGCGAATGCCCAGTCTTGCTGCATTTCGGTCACTAGTTCCCTGAACATTCTCTGCCGCACCCAATATCGCACCTCGAGTGCGTTCCAACTCTTCAGGCAGGAAGGTTGTTCCAGTGCTGGTGATCATCCCGAGAAGCCGGCGCTCTTGTGGCGCATAAAACTCTTCATAGTCCCGGGTAGATTGACGGATGATGTCCGCATAAAGCTTGTCACCTGGAGACTCCTTTACACTCAGCCCGCTATATCGATATGGGTTAATGAACCCGTTACCGTAGTTTTGAGTTGAGCCACCAAACGGTCCGCCGTAACCGCCGCGACCATAGTAGGAGCCAACCTGTGCTTGCATTTCTGGGTTAAGCATCGACATATAGGCATCAAAATTCATGAGTAACGACCTCCGAGCCCATAGGCAGCAGCCATTCCTACTCCGGTTCCTAGAGCACCGGCAGTCCCGCTTGCAGAAGCGAAGTCACGGCGAGCGATGTTGCCAGCTCTACTTAGTTGGTTTTGAGCTAGGTCAATGTTTCCTTGCATGGCTTGCGTTTCGAGGTTCTGACCACCGCGAACAAAGTTTGTGAGTCCTGCGATTCCCTGATCAGTGTTTGACATCATGGCGTCTGCTGCGCCTGTGCCCATGCCCCGGAACTGAGCTGCCTCCAAAGCCTTGGATCGACCTTGATACATTCCTGAACTGGGATCGAAACCGGCGTTATTTAAAGATCGCTTGAACTCGGGCATTTGCTGCTCATACAGCCCCGCAATCTGGGTAGAAGCCCTGCCGCCGGCATCAGCATATGCCTGATCTTCGAATGTACGATCAACGCTGTCTAAAAAGCCCATCTCTACAGGGAGAAAGTCTCTCCTGTAGTTGTTGTACATAATCGCCGCTTGCTCAGCTAACGCTGCTTGTGATTCTGGTTCCCTGACTCGGGTATCGCCGCCGCCCATTTCTCGCCCTCAAGCTTCTTTGTCAAAGTCGCCCATCGAAGTCGGTATCCGTACTGCTGTCCCAGATCCCATAGCCCACGATGAGGCGTTAAAAACTCTATTTCTGAGTGCCCTGTGTTCAGGGCTAAGGCTTCCAGCTCGTCGGCATAAGTCATCAAGCTTCCGGGGACAGGATCGTAGGCGATCCAGATCAGCATTATCTTGCTGTCCCTGAAAGGGTGAGACTTCGTCTGAAGAACGATGAAGCCTGAGGCGGTCCGTGCGGAATCCATGAGAAGAAACGAGCGCTGGTTTACACACGCGGCGTAAACATCCTCGATTCTCCAGTCCGGGTTATTCTCAGAATGGATTAGTTCTAAGCCCGGTCGAATGACATCCCAAACTTTTCGAATGTCAACAAATTCTAGAGCCACAAGTGTACCTTTTTTGCCATAAAATCTCTATTAACGCATGCCTATAATCATGCCGCTTACTTCGCCTATCGAATCCACTGAGCTGCCCGTATCTGGGGCTGTGACACCACTTGACCCGAAGCGCGTCATCACCAGCTTCATGTCGATTGTTCCGGTGGTCGCAATGCCTCGTGTACCCGATATTGAGAACGGCATGTATAGGTCTGTACTTGCCTTGAATCGAGTCTCTCCAACGAGCTGGTAAGCCCCTGATGACCGGGTGCTGACGCTGGCGCTCGTTGAAAAGCCGACTGCACTTGCCACGTAAACCCTCGTCCGGCTGTTAGAGGCTGTATAGAAGGCGCTACTAACCGTTGTCGTATTGGTTCCACTCACCAATGTGTTGCCCTGAGGCACAAGGGTTCGCACATCGCCGCTAAACTCAATAAACGCAGAGCTTTTGAAGCCCCCGGTCTGTACCGTAACGGGTGTGCCAATCGTGGTTAGTGCGGTCGAGTTGTCTTTCATCCACATCTGGATGCGATAAGTCTTGCTGCTTGTGGAGTTAAACCAGCCACTAGCCTGAGCGTAAGGGATATGCCCCGTGCCCGTGTGGGTGCTTGCCGCCAAGGTCGCCTCGAGGAACGTCAGGTCACCACCATAGGTGCCCGTGTTAGCGCCACCTGCAAACTGCTGTACTTGAGTGTCCCTAAACGACTGAATAACGTTTACATCACCCAGCAGGTTGTTGGCGTAAATGTCAGTGGCAGACATGACTGTCGCACTAATGCTGCCAGCGGTAATTTGGTTCGCATTTATCTCATCTACACGCAGAGCACCTGTAACGGGGTCTGCTGTCAGAGTAGCGCCATCGATGTTTAGGCGTGATGTGGAGATTGTTCCCGCCGTAATTTTTGCTGCCGACAGGTTTGAGATCTTCGCATCATCAATTACCGCGTCACCGATCAGCGCATTGGTGATCGAGCCGTTTTTGATGAAGGCAGTGTCCATGTAGACACCAGCCGGAACCGTTTCACCGTTGATAGTGGTCTGAGCTGCCTGAACGACAAACGGAACAATCAGCTCTGAAGAGTTGCCGGGACTATTTGTCTGCTGGTTGCTGGCAGTAGGAGCGACAATCGAAAACTTGTCTGCCCTGATGATGAACGCGGATGTTGGTGTGCCATCGTTATCGGTGGTTGATATTCCGAAACCAGCTATGTGCCCATTGTTGTCTAGCTTGACCGAGTACTGGCTGGAAAGACCGCCATTGGCGTCACCTACAACAGTTTGCAGTGTCTGAATGGAACTGGTTTGCCCCGCAACTGTGGCAGTAACGGTATCGATTGATGAGGCATTAGCCGATCCGTTCGGAAACACCTCTGTCGTGAGGTCACTAACTACCTGAGCCGATGCCAACTGCACGTTGCCGGAACTGTCGAAAACAGCGGTCGCTAGATTGTCGATGCGACTAGCGTTTGCCGTCCCGTCCGGGAACACTTCTGTGGTGACGGTATTTAGGTTTGCGGCTGTAGCGAGTCGCCCAGAACCGTCTGAGTTGAACACCTCTGAGAACAGCCCATCAATGCGACTAGCTCCCGCACCACCAGAGCCATAGACCTCTGTTTGTAGGTCTGAAACTGAAGTGGCGCTTGCTAGCTTTACCGTGCCGTCAGAGTTGAAGACGCTAGCATCGAGAGTATCTAGTCTGCTTGCGCTTGTAGTTCCGTCAGGGAATACCTCGGACGTGAGTGTATTGACAGCCGCAGCGGTTGCTAGATTCAGTGTGCCTTCAGTGTTACCAGAAACAAACATTGCGGCGGCAATGTTGTCCACCTTGTCACTGATTGCTCCGCTACCGTTTACTTCTGTATTGAGCGTAGTAAGAGCTGCTGCGGTAGCAAGTCTGGAGGAGCCATCGCCATTGAAAACTTCGGTGACCAAGCCGTCGATTCTACTGGCAGATGCACCGCCCGAACCGAACACCTCGGTCTCTAAATTGTTAAGCGCTGTAGCACTGGCTAGTTTGACCGCTCCATTTGAGTCGAACACCGCGCTTTGTAGCGTATCGATTGAGCTTGCTGATGTGGTGCCGTTGGGGAACACCTCAGTAGTCACAGTATTGAGAGCTGAGGACGTAGCTAGTTGCAGTGTGCCGGTGGTGTCGCCGTTTACGAACATGGATGCGGCGATGTTATCTACCTTGTCAGCAATAGCACCCGTGCCGGTTACGGCTGTATTTAAAGTATTGAACGCCGATGCAGTCGCAAACTCGAAGTTGCCGTTGCTGTCGTAGATCGCAGTATATAAACCATCGATGCGGCTAGCAGACGCTCCAGAAGAGCCATATACCTCAGTTTCTAAAGCACTGACAGCCTGAGCTGTAGCAAGCTTGACCGTTCCGTTAGAGTCAAAAACTGCCGTGTCCAGGGTATCTATTCTGCTGGCGCTTGCAGTGCCATTTGGGAACACTTCTGTATTGAGTGTAGAGAGCGCACCAGACAGAGCAGTCAAACCTGTCGATGGGTTGGTAATTGCGCTGTTTAGGGAGTCGATTCTTGAGGATGCTGCGCCTGATGGAGTGACACCGTTACCCCATACCTCGTTGTTGAGTAGTGTTACAGCCGAAGAGCTAGCAAGCTGGACCGCTCCGTTCGAGTCAAACACTGCGCCCTGTAGCGAGGTCACGTCTGACTGAATACTGCCAACGATCGTGCTGTTACTGCTTGAATCGTAGATTGCCGAAACATCATTACTAAGCGACGTAAGAGCAGACCCAGTAGCTAGACGGGATGTACCGTCTGAATTAAATACCTCTGCCTCAAGGCTGGTCACGTCACCCTGTATGGTGGTTATGCTGCCCGAGTTGGTGCTGACACTACTACTAACGCCGCTCAGGGCACTAGCCGTAGCCAAACGCGCTGTCCCGTCACTGTTGAAGACCTGTGACTCAAGATCCGTTACGTCGGTCTGGAGGGTCGTGATGCTGCCACCTTGGGAGCTTACGGTGCTCGATAACCCGGAAAGCGCAGACGCCGTTGCTAGGCGACCAGTACCATCTGAGTTGAAGACCTCCGACTCAAGCGAGGTAACGTCTGTCTGAATTGTTTTAACAACAGAAGGATTGGTGCCATCGTAAATAGCCTCGACTGTATTTGTAAGACCCCCAAGCGCCGTGGTCGTTGCTAGCTTTACGTTGCCGGAAGAATCAAAGACGGCTCCCTCTAGGCTGGTCACGTCGTTTTGCACGGTAGATATCGAGCTGCCTTGCGTAGTGACCGTGTTGCTCAGGGCTGTCAGCGCTGATCCAGTAGCCAAGCGACCAGTACCGTCACTGTTGAAAACCTCAGCCTCGAGATCAGTAACATCGCCCTGTAACGTCGTGATGTTTCCGCCTTGGGTGTTGACTGTATTGGTCAGCGCGGTGACCGACGTAGTTGTCGCAAGCTTGACCGTACCGTCCGAGTTAAATACAGCTCCCTCGAGTGTTGTAATGTCGCCCTGAGCCGTACCTAAGCTGTTGCCCTGTGTTGTGACCGTGTTGGTCAGGGTATTGAGTGCTGATCCCGTGGCAAGTCTAGCGGTGCCATCGCTGTTGAATACCTGACCCTCTAGCGAAGTTACGTCTGCCTGTATGGTTTTTACGATGCTCGGGTTAGTGCCGTCGTAGATCGCTCTCACGTCGCTCGTAAGCGTGTTTAACGCAGAGGTGGAGGCTAACTTCAGACTGTTGTCAGCATTGAATACAGCGCCATCTAGAGCCGTAACGTCGGTCTGTAACGAGCTGATACTGGTGCCTTGGTTAGATACCGTTGTATTGGTCGTTCCAAGCGCGGCGGCAGTCGCAAGCAGACTTCCACCATTGCTATCAAACACCTCGTTTTTAAGGCTAGTCACATCGGTGGTAAGACTGGTGATGCTACTGCCCTGATTCACCACGGTCGTGTTGAGGGTCGAAAACGCTGATGCCGTTGCCAGTCTGCTTGACCCGTCAGTGTTGAACACCTCGGTTTCGAGTGCAGCAATGTCTGTCTCGTTTGACTCAACACGAGGATCGCTCACCTCTACCCACTCGCTAGTGCCGTTGCCATCACTGTCGAAATAGATGTGCAGCTCGTTGTTGTCAGATGTGTCATACCATCGAGAGTTCGCCGCAATCGTACCGGTTGGGGCTGTCGCCTGAATGTATACGTCGGCGGTGTTTGCAGACAGATCAGATAGTGAGGTCTGTAAGTTACTGGTCGCCGTGTTCAGCGACGTTATCGAGCTGTTAATCGAGGTGATCGATGAGTTGATCGTACCAATGCTAGTTGTGTGCCCTGAAACCGTAGTTTCGGCAGATCCGATGCGCGACAGCAAGCTGTTTCCAGAGTAACTGGACAGGTAGCCCGTAAACGTCTCAAGGTTGCCTGCAAGAGTATTGGCAAGTGTTGCGGTCGTTTCAGTGGTCGATATCCTGCTCAGCAGGTTGTTACCAGAGTACGAGCTTGTGTAGCCGGTATAGGTCTCAATCGAGCCAAGCAAGGAATCGATGGTCGGAATCTGAGCTATGGGCGATGCAAGACTTTGAGCCAGCTCGCTCGACGTGATCTGGTTAGCCAGCAAATCCATGATAACTGTGAGGTCTGGCTGAGTTGTGCCATTGACACCGGTTGAGCTGTTGAACGGACCAATCTCGTTGTTGATATTGACCGCTCGAACCCAGTAGTAAAAGTTAGCGTTCGATCCAACAGCGTCCGAGTAGATCCCAGTAAAGCCAGAAACCTGAGCCACTAATGTTGCGTTTGAAATACTGTCGGACGTATGCCGGTGAATCTCAACGTGAGAGTGACCGACGTAGGTGTCTAAGTCCCAAGTAAGCACCACGTTCTGAAACGCACCGCTTGCAGCCAAGCTTGTTGGTGCGGGTGGAAACTGAACGGTCGTATCGCCTTGACTTGGAACGATGTAGTTTGCGGGGTTGTCCCCGGCGGTACTCAGCGAGGCGTTTCCCGCCAGAGACAACACTTTCGTATCGAGTAGGTCTTTAAAAGTAACCGCACGATCAATAGGGTTACCCCGATGTCCAATGAGGATATCGAGGTTCTCCTTGATTGACTCACCGAAACGTTTCTCCGGTGCGCCCCACTTGATGGGGACACTTAAATTAGCCTTGCGCTTAGCCATAGATTTCTCGGGCAGACTCGTAGACGCAGACCTCATTGATCGGATCACTACCGCTCAACTCAATCTCAAACTCATGTCCTTTGTAGCCGGATGGCAGTCGGAACAAGCTGTCGTTGGTAACTGTCTCTGTGTGCTTCAGAGAGCCGTCTGCATACAGCTTGAATGTAATGCCTGATCCGTAGGCGTCTGCCTGAACTTTGGCAACCCCCGGATTGATTGGTCGCTGTGCGTAGAACTTCTTGGATTTCCATGTGTAGGAAAGATTTGTTCCCGCCGCAAATTTTTTCACCGCACCGCCAATTACCAGATATAGCTCATCTTCCTCGAGGTCATTAAACCCCGCGCTCGCGTGGAAGCTAAGATCAACAAATGAATCTTTTCCTCCACGGGGATCGAAAATGAAGCCTTTCTGTGCTGATCCGGTGTTGTAAAAACCAATATAGTGCCCCTCCCAGTTGAAGCCTACGATTGAGCTAGGTACTAGCTCCTGCCATTGGTCTCGGGTGAGCAACTGTTCTGTTACCACCTTGAGACCGCCAGTCTCGGTAGCCATAACCAGTCCGTCTGGGCTTGCGTACATGACAGCAGAACCCATATCGACCACTGATCGCTTGGAAACACACGCTTGGTTTGAGTCGATCTCAGACAGCGCCATCGCTGACGGATCAAGACCTGAAATGATGGCTGGCTTTTCTTTGGTTAAGACCAGTACACCTGAGGGCATTGGGGCAAGAGCAACGATGTCCGACTTGACCGTAAGCTTGTACTCGTCTGGAAAAGCATGTGGCTGGAATGCCTCGGAGAAACATACTGTCTGACCGGCGAATCCCGCCAGTATTCCGTTAGGCAGAGAGACCAGACCCAACATAGGACCATCAGGATGGTCAGCGGACACATTGTCAGGTGGTGGATCGAATGTTGTGGTGGGTACAGCTTCACCAAGGTCTGCCTCTTCCTTACTGTCAGTATGTGTTGTGGTTGCTAGAGTTACTTCCGCAACAAACCGGAACGTACCGCCGGTATCCGTGCGATAGATTCGCTTCTTGCTGAGGTTGTGGTTGCCAGAAGGGTTCGAGGGGAACGTCAAAACCACGCTCTGATCTGAGTAAACATCGACGATCTGGCTAGCCGGTACATCACAGGGCTGTCCTTCCTCGCCGTACGCACTAACGTACGTGAAGGAATAAGCTCTGCTTTGCGGAATCTCTTCATCTTGCTTGGTAGATGTTGCAGGAGATAGTGCGACCGATGAAAATTGTGAAGGTTTCGGTATTCCTAACGCATAAAAAGTACCGTTCCCAACGATCGATGCCAGGGTCATCCGAGGATAGCCAGAACCACCCCCAATGCCAGTAGCATATATCCGTTCGTGTTGGTCTTCAGCAAGCGGTGAGCGGACAAAATCAACTTCTTCATTTCGCCCAATCCAAATAGAGTCACTGTACTTAAACAGCGTCTTAGTGCTTCCAGATATAGAGTAGCTCGCAACTGGAGTGATCGTCGTAGTCGCATTGTCTTTCCACGGCTCCAGTCTCCCGGAGTCGAGCCTTACGTTAGTTGCTGTTTGTGCCATGTCCTCAGGCAGAAGACGCGCAAATACCTTGGGAGCCTTGCCCCCAAAGGTTTGTAGTTTGAAGCCGGTCATTTGCGTCTCCAGACGCGGATGCCGTAGACCGCAGTGAATACAGCGAGGATGAGCCACTGATACCACTCTGGAGTTGTAGACAGCGCGGCAAAGCCCTCAACAACATAAGGCTGCATCTTGGGGATGAATGACATGACCAGAGGAATCGACAGCAAAAGCAAAACGAACTCGTCTTTCCATCCCGAGTTCTTGATCTGCTCTAGCTCCCACGCATTATCCATCTGCTGACCCTGCTGGATCAGCTCAATCTGCTTCGAATGGCGTAGCTTTTCTAGCTCAAGCGCTTGTACTTTCTGCTCGTGCTTTCGTTGACCGCGACTGTCGATTGCCTCAACAACCTTGCCGCCTAGATTGCCCAGCACAGACCCGAGAATACTCATGATCCTCTCCGTAGTTTTGCGGTCCGTGCGGTTAAATTGTCACGTCATTCTACCATTGACGCGGTCTGGAGACTATTAGCCTCCCAGCGGTGACATGTCATCAATCGCTGCCCAGAGGTCATCCATATCCTGACTTAATCTAGCCAAGCGAGCATCCAGATTGGCAAGACTTTCTAGTCTGGCGTTGACCTTGATTTCACTCTCTGAAGAGATCTTCTCTGCACTAGCGATGCGGTCCCGGATATCTAAAAGCTCTTTCTGTGCGTCCATAATCTGCTCTAGGTTGGCACCTAACTCGCTCAACTTACCTTGCAGGTTTTCAACGTCAGCAGCACTCATGGCTTGCTCCATGTTGCTGAGCTTCTTGTCCATGTCCTGAAGCCGAAGCACGTTGCCTTCCCGCAGATCGTCGAACCTTTTCGACAGACCTTCAGCCTGTGCTGTTGCCGCAACAACTGCCTCAGATTGCTCATTGAGCTGAGCGAAAAACTGGCTCGCAGTCCAGATGCCACCTGCCAGCGTCGATGCCGCAGTGAAAGTTATAGCTAGGTAGACCCCCTTAAAAGAGACGCCGCCTACAGATAATTCCAAGTCACTAAGAGCCATACATACAAGCCTCTTTTTCCCCTTGATCTTCGATGAACCAGCAGCCGCCTTCGGGGCTTGTGCGATAGAAGAGCGTATCCGCGCCGGTAGTTATGATGTCTGTGTCCTGCATGAAATATGCGTTGAGGTCGAGAGCAATTGACTGTGATTCGCCTTCCCACTCGACCGTTAATGTTCCTGTGGCTGCGTCAAAGAACGTGTTGTTAGATTCCTCGAACGTGACGTTCATGGCATATGCCGCATCGTTTGCGCTCTCTAGGAGGGAGGCATCGTTTGCCACTGTCGTATAAGCAGCAGCCGCCTGTGCTGCCACCTCTACGCTTTCCAGAGCGGAGTTGTAGTCTTCTACCTCAGTGTCATCTAGGTAAACATCGTTTGCTTCTGCGTACTCTTGGAGGGCGATTGTCTCTCTGGCATCAGGTGCTTGTGCTGCTTCCTCAGCCATGGTGCCGATGGTGGTCACCATGATGACGGCAGTAGCCGCATCAACGTAGGCATCGATTGCCTCTGACATGGTGTTTAGGCTGTTGTTACTTTGCTCTGTGAAGTAATCCTCAGCATTGGGGTCCCATGTGTATGTGGCGTTTTTGAAGTTCTGAAGCGCATTGTTGTATGCGTCTTGCTTTGCTTTATCGATTAGTCCGGGATCGACGACGCCAGAGTTGGCAATGCCATTATTACGGGCGTAGTGAGCCATACCCCCAACTGCGGAGATACCGTAACGAAATGTTGCTCTGATGTCCTCACTGGTTGTTATTAGGTCGCCCAGTTCGTCCGCTACGCTTAGAGGTGCGATAACGATCAGAGATAGAGCCTGAAGTGTTTTCCTCAACATTGTCCTCTCCCGCTAAAACTTGTGTGTACCAGTCTTCATTTCCCTCCCAGTCAGGAATCCATAAATTGGGATTGCTTTTGATTTCTTGTAGTGCCCGCTTACCAACCAGCAGCTTGCCGTTCTTAAGGACCGGGCATGGAGTTGCCGAAACCAACATACTCCGCCAAATGGTTGCCTCTTGGCAGAGCAAAGCTACTGCCGCCACTCGCATCCCCGCGCCAGCCAAGGCTTGACTGTTAAGGCGTCTCTCACAATGGTGATCAATCTCATAATTACCTCGACTGACACCAATACCCACGAGCTGCAAACCCTCAGACTTCGATATCAAGCAGGATGCAGTTCCCGACGACATCAGCGATGGGCTGATTGCGCTAGATACCGGCATCGATCTACCAGCACCCGCACCTTGATATGTCTTGGTCGTGCGCGGACTATTGATGTTGATCTCTGACAGATCTCCCTCAATCTCGGTGTTGTCTCCACCACGCGGATCCATGTCCGGCTCGGCATCCTCCCGAACCTGTCCCAGGGCGATACTTGGAACCAGCAAAAGCGTTAGTAATCGCTTCATCCTAAAGTGATATCCGTAAACGTCAGCTCTGGGCTGAAAACTCTTTCTTGGGTCGTCATGCTGGCACCAAGTGCATTAGCATTCTGACGACTCACCATGTGGTTGTGTACTGGCGTGTTTGCACCAGATGCTTCCAAGGTCCAGCCGGTGATGCCGATCAAAGCCCAATAAGCATTCCGAGCATCGACGTACTCCTGTGAGTACAGGTACGACTTACTGCCAGCAGCATTCGTGCCAACTAGACCTAAAATCCAGTTCGCAGAGGTGCCATTTTGAATACCCGCATTGAGCATCAATACACCGTCATCATCTGACACACGCCATACGAAACCTTCACTGAGTAACTGCTCGTAGTCAGCTCGCAGCTTGTCTCGTTTTTCTATGTCCGTGAGCTGACCATGGATACGCCACGGAAAACTCCCGGCATCCATATCTGGCAGTGACGCGGTAAACAGTGTGTCAAACTCCGAATCATCAATACTGTTTACTGTCGCAAACGTAATCATCACTCAATCACCGGAGGGTCCATTGGAACCCGTGCAAGCGAGGGGTTCAGTTCGATCTCTCGATCGAGCAAATCCTCCATAACGTTTAGATGGGCAACTGTTGCTTCTATGTCGTTTACACCGTCAGTCCTAATCATTGGAACCCTAAACGTCACTGGCGTTTCCTGCGTTATCGACGGGGACGTTATAGTGCCCTCCAGATAAATCGCATCTGCCGCTGGTGTGTCATAGTTAATAGTCCTGCTCATGTCGTAAACGTCACCGTGATGTTGCCTGAGCCGTCCCACTCCGCATTGATGTTGGCAAGCTCAGTCGAGTCCAAGCCGTTGGAGCTATCCCAGCCCCACCTTTTTTGGTATCCGCCAGCTAAGTAAGTTGTGGATGCCTCAGAGGATAGGAGCGTTGTTGTAGTGCCATTACAAACCATGCTGATGCTGGTGAAATCGTTGTCTGGAATGCTGTTAGCAGTTGACCAGTTAAGAGTTACATAGAAAAACGTGCCAGCAGACGATGTCAGTCTATATATCCCCTCGATTCCACGAGCGTTGTTGCTTGAGTTTGTGTACGTCGTTGGGCTTCTGGACCCCGTAGGACCAGAGCTATTCCAGCCGTAAACGCTGTAGTACGCCGTAGTAGCAGAACCCTGCGTAACAACAATGTCCTGACCAGCACTAGCCCCATACCATTCACTAAAAGACATAGTGGCACCCGAAGCCTTACTAATAAGACCCCGAATGTCCGCATCATTCATCGAAGCCGACGTGCCCGTAGACCCGCCAGCCTCAACGTGGATGTCATTCAGCGATATAGCACCAGAGGTCTGGAGAGCCATTAGTCAGTCCAGACTGCCGCGCAGATGTCCTGTACGAGTTGGTCTTCGCCAGTAATATCGTTTTCAGTAGTAACTTCCTGTTGATTTTCATCATAGCTAGTTTCGTACTTCTGAACGGTATGGACGTTTTCGCGCGTGATCGGAAGCTGATCGTCGTCTGGGTCATCCCACGTCACTCTACTTTGTACTATTACATCACTAGTATCCGCCGGGGTTTTTAAAACAACTGTGATTCGCTCAATAGCGTCAGTCTTGGTGATTGACATTTTTCATCTCCTCGATGATTTTCTTAAGGGCGTCGATTTCTGATTGTTGCTCTTTGATTGCTTCAACCAAAAGTCCGACAGTGTTTCCATAGTTAAGAGCTAAGAACTCATTGCCATCTAGGTCTTTAGACTCATAGACAGCCTCTGGCAGTACCTCTTGCACTTCCTGTGCAATCAAACCGGTAGATCGGTTGCCATCCTTTTTATAGTTAAAGGTCACACCATTAAGTGCCTTAACCTTTTCAACTGCGTCAGGGATATTCTCGATGTTTTCTTTTAGCTTGCGATCAGATGGGTCGCTGTAAGCAGTGACGTTACCCGCGCAAGTAAGGTTGCCCGAGTTATCCATCCGCATCTGAACGTTGCGGTTGTAGCTATGAAAGTCTAGAGAGCCTGTGGTGTTGGTTTCTCTTACGCCCGTAATCCCTGCGTATTCAACAAGAGAACCGCCGTCAGCCTTCAACATGAAGAACATGCTTGATCCGTTGCCGTTTGCAATCGACCCGTTAGTTCTTGAAAGATTCAGTACGCCGAAACTACGTGTAGTACCTGCGTAATTGCCGCCCTTGTTCATTTGGAACGCAACGGGAGTGTTATTGGTGTCGTGATCGAAAACAACCGTACTTGAATATGTGAAAATCTGCTTGTCGCCAGACATCTGCAAACGTCCACCAAGCGTGATTCCGTTGCTTAGTGTTAGGTAGCCTGCCGTGGTTAGCTGAAATACGTCGCCACTACCATCCCACGAGTAGGCACGAAGATCGCCGCTGACATTGGTGCCTGTGCGCCACTGCCATTTCACATTGCCGCCGATGGCAAAACGAATGTGCGACTGTGTCGGTGCGTCCGCTAAAAAACCGCCGAACTGAGTAGCGGCTTGCGCTCGAATAGTCGCGTAAGGCTCTGCCTCAGTAGCTAGACCTTTTACATCCAGCATATAAGTCGGGGAGTTGTTGTTTATACCGACCTTGCCATCGCCTTTGATGACCATTTTCTGGGTGGCGTCGTTAAGGTTTGCCACGTCGTTAGCATGGGTATAAAAATTAAGCTGGGTTCCCCAGTGCGCCGCGTTGGCGCTACGCGAACCTGTTATGCCGCTCCAGTGCGAACCTTGCCCCGAGCCTCCTGTTGCAAAGTAAATGCCCGTCATATCATCGCCATTACTCTGCTGGGTAATGGTCAAGCCTTTATGATTGCTTCCTCGCGTGATGGTACTGCTGTAAGCGTTGCCGCCTGTTTCTGTAATGTGCAATCTTGATTGTGGCGAGCCGAGACCCAAGCCTGTCCTACCTGCGCTTGTGACGTACATGGAGTTTTGGGGTGCATCACCAGCGAAGCGATACATGACCTTAGTCCATGCCCTGTCAACAATTTCAAAGAACGTGTTGCTTGCGCTATTGCCACCAAGCTGGACGGTTAAAGTCCCGTCTTCTCTGTCTGTTGATCTGCCTATCCATGCCTCGCCAGTGTTATTTTGACTGTTTGCGAAAGTGCCAACTTGCAATTGCTTTGTAAGCTCTACTTTCCCGTCATTTCTTATTACAAGCCTTTCGCTTTCTTGTGCTGATCCGCTACGAGTGTAAAACTTAAGTTCAGGGTATCCGTTACTTAAATACGCACATCGGATACTTGCTAATGGGGTCGCACCAGCAGAACCTTGAGTGAAGTAAATTCCGTCAAAGTTACCGTTAGTAATGCCGCCCTCATTTCGAAGCTCTAGCTGTCCTGTTGTAGCTTCAGACGCACGGGTTTTTATCAGCTTAGCGAGTGTGAAATGAGCGGACGGGGCGCTAGCGTTATTATTGTAAAACTGAATGTCGTGCGCAGAATACAACGCCATTTTGTTGACATTGGCTGTATCGCCTGACGCCCACTGACCAGTACCTAAACCACCACGGAAGGTTGAGCCGTTGTAGATTCGGAACGCGCCTGTCGTTGTGTCATGAAGATCTATCTTGCTAACTGCACGGAAATCGCCCCCGCTGATACCAACGCCAGTAGTATTTGGTCCAAGCAACAGCTTGCCTGCGTTATCAAGATACATTGCTCGATACAATGTAAATGTTGAGTTAGCATTGCCCGAGCCTTGTACACCCCAACGATGGGTGCCGTTGCTTATATCGTATGTACCAGCAAAGTCAGTCTGTATCCGAGCAAAATTGCCAGAACTGTTTATATAGACGTTTGATGTAAGCCACGTTGAGGAGTCCCCGTTTTGTGCAAACAGTGAACCTGCTGTACCAAACTGCACTGATGTGTATGAGTTAGACCAAACCTTGGGGTCTGTTCCCAAACCAACAGAAAGGTCAGGAGAATACCCATCAGAGCTTTGGCGTAACTTGATGTATATCTTGTCTTCATCGTCGTTCCAGCGAGCGCCAAGACGAATATCACCGCCTCCTG
>Ga0208428_1000147_pt1 | contig 34480 bp, 50 predicted proteins | sample DEB08_DNA_11_FD_184535 | JGI IMG/M metagenome (GOLD analysis project Ga0208428, IMG submission 184535) | Aqueous microbial communities from the Delaware River and Bay under freshwater to marine salinity gradient to study organic matter... | ecosystem: Environmental > Aquatic > Marine > Coastal ... | reverse complement strand
CGAAAATCGCATCAGAATCTTTGTTCATGTCACGGGGACTGATGTTTTTGAAAATCTTTTCATCTTCATCGACTTTTATACCGGGATGTTTTGCACAAGAAGAGTTAAAGTTTACTTGATCATCTTTACACTTTGGACTGAGTGTATCTTTTAAGAATGCGCGTAACTCTTTCGTGTATCCCATGAATAACCCAGCATTCGCGATATTGTTTCCGTTACACGTTCCGAAGATGGTCCTAGACATGGGTCCACCCATCAATTCGGGATCTTTTGACACGAGAACTTTACACTCACACTTTTGAAACAGGTTCAGAAGTTCATCGGGCTTTTTATTCACCTTCGTGTCAAAACCATCGACAAACACGACGATATCCGTATCACTCTTACTCTCGAGATACTTTAAAACACCTTTCGTCTTGTCCGTGTATCCCTTCCATTCCGTACCCCAACCCAAAACTTTTATGGGTACAAACTTGTTATTCACAAGTTCTTCAAACATACCCTGAGATTTGTTCGCATATGTCACAATGTCTATGGACATGGCTCTATACATTATAGAAACATCTTTCTTCACGGATGAAATAACTTAAAGTATAAGCTACTATGTAAAGTGTGGGCATCCCACCCACATCGTTATATCATTTGGTCAGTCACATGACCATGTGCACCGTTCTTATAGCTCAGTTGGTTAGAGCGTGGTGCTTATAACGCCAAGGTCACGGGTTCGAGCCCCGTTAGGAACAACTAATATCCATGTTTTAAATGTTTGGGAAGTGCACCTGGATTTGTTCGAGAAAAGAACAAAGTTCGACCATGATCACTATGTTTTATGGTACTTGTATGACTTCGGTCAATATGTATAAAGTTTCGTAAATCTTTGTAATATACACGAGCACCCCTCGAAATGATATCCTCGTGTTTCATATCGATATGGTTATCCATTGGTAAGAAGAAACGCTTGTACCACCGCATGTTTGGAATATTGACAAGGTAACATTTCGTACTCGAGATCCATTTCACTTTTTCTAAATTTCCTTCCTCCTTTTCGGGAAGTCTAGATAAACAATGGAAGAAACATATCTCGAAATCATCTCCCTTTTCATCAATGACAGATTGTACCTGATCATATAATTTGTTTGACTTAATCACAACATTGTCTTCGAAGATAAGTGCATACTTAACATTCTGATTTTGGCATTTTTCATAGATTTTCATATGACCCATCATACAACCTATAGCCCCAAGATTGAAATATGTTATGTCGGGTCTTAGTACAGTTGGATCGTGATACATTTCAACAGCTTTATCATAGTAATCAGGATCTACATGTTCACGAAATCTTTTAGCCTTTTCAGGTGTTCTAGTATCTTTGCCATATACGATTTCGAGTGGAATCTTCTTGTGTATACTTTGTAAGAATTTTTCACTACGCCCCCTTTCGTTCTTAAGTGCGAGTAAGAAACATTTAAATTCGTATTTGTTGCGTTTTGAGCGCATAAGTAAGATGATGACGGACAATAAAAGTACTACATATACGAGCATACTATTGTAAAGAAACATTTTTATGGAGATTATTATTAACTCAGTTGGACTGATCAGTTCTATTCTTATCGCTATCATGTTTATACCACAAGTCGTTCACGTATACAAGACGAAGGATACTCGTGCGATAAATTATTCGTTCTTGTTGATTAATATGTTAGCGAGTACAATGGGTCTCATATATTCCATATACTTCACAGTGATTCCAATGATAGTAGCGAATACTTCAGCTGGCCTTTTTTCGGTCTCACTTATAATGATGAAATACATAAACGAACTTAAAGAAAAAACCACTACTAACACTATACCTGCTCCTATAGTGTAGTTGGTCAACACTGTGGACTTTGAATCCACCACCCGTGGTTCGAATCCACGTGGGAGCTACTTTCCTCCTTTAGCTCAGTTGGTAGAGCAGTGGACTGTAGTTCCATTTGTCATTCGTTCGATTCGGATAGGGAGGATCCATTCTCCCATAGCTCAGTTGGTAGAGCGCGCGACTGTTAATCGTGAGGTCATCGGTTCAAACCCGGTTGGGAGAGAAATAGCTTAAAAATACTAAACCTAAGAACAGTAATGGTACCTGTTGTTAAGTTTTTGTCATCACCATTTGTGATACGTTCACGTAGACGTTCCGAGTGTGTGCCTAAATCATCTGCCTTAGATGCACCACCACCACCCATAGATACAACGAAAGAATGGGAGTTTGGGAAATATTGTTGGAAAGCTATTGTAGAGTCGACTGATAAGGAAACTGGTAAACATGACCGAACGTTTATTGGGTACAGTCAGAATATGAATATCACAGACAGGACGAGAGGTGCATGTGATAGACATAAAAAATCTGGGACCGAGTGTAGCGAACCCGTCATGGTAATGAAGGGTGGTGAATGTGACGAAGTCATATTTATGAAGACAAAAGATGGAAAAATGGTAAATCTTACTAATCCGTTTCACTAATTGAAATTGGAGGTGCTTCGAGTATCTCAAGTTCGAGAACATTCTCTTGAACTTGAGATGGTTTTACATATGCGATGCGACAATCTTTAGCCCGGAGTACATGATTACCAGTTGGTTGAGGAACCGCGATTGGTTTACATAGAAGTGCGAACATTTTAGACTTCTTCGATGCCACCGGTATAATATAGACGTCTATTAATTTTTCGAAGTAAATTCTTGTTCTCTAGATATGCCATACGTGGCCCACGTACGAATAAACCTTCTCGTTCGATGCGCACGGACATATACTGTGTACTATTGTCTCGACAATACGTAGAACGAATCTGCACGTCTTCCTCTGAATCGACTACACAATCGAGCACGACATCGAGCGGACCCATATGTTTTACAATGGATTCAAACGTATCATCTGATTGTTCAACATGTTCTGGTAAAAATGTAATCATCACACGAGGTCGCTCCATCTGATTTATCATCCTTTCGGCACTTCTGTAGTTTTGTGATATATGAAGCCTGTGATCATCTCGAATTCTCCATGCTAGCTTTGTTCCTACACCCTGTAAAGAAATGGGTGTGACGATACCGATCGACATATTTTATTCTGTCGCCTATAGTTTAAGTAAATTTAATATTGGAAAAGAATAAACGATGAATCACTGCCTGGTGTTCGGATCCAGGGGACACCTAGCTCGAACTCGTATCATCCCAGCTCTCAAGAAATTGGATTGCCCTCACACTCCCATTTCTAGACAGCAAGTGACGAACCTCGAACACCTTAGAGATGTCAAGAACGTTGTGGCGTACATGTCTATCCCTACACACAACTTTTGTGAAAATGTGGAACCCTACCTCGATCTTGTCGATGCGACGTACATCCTCGAGAAACCACATGGACACTCTAAGTACGACTTTGAGAGAATCAAAGACTTCATCAATGAGAATAATTTGAAAGTGGTTTACAATGACCACTATCTAGGTAAAGACGTTCTGCGATTTATCCAGACACCAAAGAAACTCGAGTCTATCAAAATCAAGTTACATGAGAGTGGTGACATGAACGAAAGGATTAATTACTTTGATACTGTGGGTATAGTGGGGGACATGTATCAAAGTCATTGTGTCCTGCTGTTCGCGACAATTATCGCGAAACATACGTCTAGAAATCGTGAAGAAATCTTAAAAGAATTGGCTTCAGTTGAGCCGGAAATAATTCAAATCGCGAGAAGCTTAGAATACAAGGGTACAGCGCCCACGGAATGCAAAATTAGAATGACATACAAGGGTATTGAATTAGAAGCCGATTTGGCCAAGATGGTTTCCGGAGACAAATACATTCTCATGAATGATAATGATAAATGGAACCTAGATATGGGTGGATGCGCATACGAAAGTGTTCTCAGGGAAATCAAGTGTGGTAACGGAGACTTGTTCCTAAAAGAGAAGGAAGTCGATTATCTTTGGGATCACGCCTCCATAATCTCGTGTTGACCAAAATAGTTACGCTGTGCCATGATAAACTTCATAGATGTCGATTTTTCATGAATGAAATCATACTGAGAAAGTGCAGCCTGTACAGCGGGACACGGAATACCCGCCGCAACACAATACATCACCATGACCCGTGCGTTTTCAGCCGTCTGTTCGATGATGGTGCGGTAATCCTCGCCAATCATAGGACACTCGATGATAGTACCAGAAGACCATGCCTGTTTGATACTCTCGTTAGACACGTGCCGAGTCTCCATGAGATCGTAACCCTCGAGGAGGGATGTCGCGAACACAAAACGAAGTGCGTCCACAGCGACTGTGAAATCGATGGCGCAGTTTTTATGATTGGCTGTATTAACCGCCTTAACCGTACGACTCGTGAAACGTGTATTCACAGCGGAGTTAATCGTGGGAGTGGGAATATGATATTCCATACCAATCTCCGAACACCATAGACCCGTGTTATTCATGTGTCCGATGTCAGCAATCTTGTTGAAATCGTATTCATGAAGTACATCCATCGCCGACTTGGTGAGGTAGCCATAAATGTCAGTATTTTCAATTCGCTTGAGCACCTGTCCCATGTAGTACTCATCCTGGTTACAGAATGCGTACACATCAGCGATACCCTGTAGCATACCGTACTCCACACCATTATGTACCATTTTGGTGAAGTGACCAACGCCGTAATCTTCGCCCATATAGGCGTAACTCTTAGCGAAAGACTTGAAGAGCTCTTCATGTTCCTCAAAAGTCTTCGAAGGCCCGCCAATCATGAGTGCGGGGCCTAGTCGGGCACCCTCTGCACCACCGGAGAGACCAGTTCCGAGGTACCCTATTCCCTTCGACTGACAGAATGCACCTCGATTCCTTGAAGTTCGGTAAAATTCGTTCGAACAGTCGATGATAGTGTCACCACGTTTCATCACTGAACCTAGCTTTTTCACCATGTTATCCGTTGTCTCTCCATGTGGGAGAGCTGTGATGATCGTGCGAGGCTCCTTCATATCAGAGACCATCTCTTCAACATTTTCGTAACCCTTCACGTGAGAAGACTTCTTAACGATTGCCTTCACTTTTTCAGGTGAACGATTACACACATTAAGTTCGTGAGACTTCTGGATGTTTAGGGCGAGGTTACCGCCGATGGAACCGAGACCGATGAGACCGAGAGACATTATACCTTCAGTGTGTCCCATCCTTTTATACTGATTTCACTCTCTTCACACCACGGGTACACCTCCTCACCTATGAAGTTTAGAGCATCTGTACCTGCTTCGATACACTGGTCACAGATTCCCTTATTGTCATCGATGATGAGACCGATGTTGAGGGCACGACAGATGTCAGATTTTTTCACTTCATGGGGAGTATAGCTATTCGTGAGGATGACATCATCGAATATTCCCGGAAAATACGTATCAATCCAAGTTTCCGTCTCCTCTCTCACAGAATCTTGACGCCCGGTGACGATGTACATTTTCTTCGCGCGTTTACGAAGCAGGTACATAGCCTCCTGTGAACCGCGTATAGGTGTGAGATCCAGGAAGTCTTTGGATTTGTAAAAATCTTGAACCATCTTTTGGGACGCCGTCTCATCTATGTCAAATATTTGACGATATACATAATTGTATCGAGGTTTACGTATAACTTTATGATGATGCTTGGCCATTGGTGCAAGAAACTGTACTAAAACTTCATCGATATCGATGGCGATTCTGTTCATTTCTATATTTCAACATTATTCATAATCTCTAATTACGACACCTACCGGAAAGCGAGGGACGTTCAAAGCAGTCAGGTTTTGGAAACGTACAGTGAGCATCTTTCCAATGTACTTCTTATAATTCTTGTAGTGTTCTTCCCTCTGAGCGATAGTTCCTTCAGGTCTGACGGTAAACTGGTGCCCATCTTTGGTCTTACAGACCCACACGACAGCATCCGCGTCGCGACCATGTCCCGTCTTAGCACCGACAATCTCATATTCCTCCGTCTGGAAATCTTTGTGTTTGAGAAGGTAATTGCTTCGCTGACCCACTTCATATACACTGGTGCGATCACGAATCATCGTACCTTCGTAGCCTTGTTGCATGAACATCTTGTGAAAGCTGGTCATGTCTGAATGTTTCTTCACACTGAATGTTTCGACATATTCATAATGCGGGTTTGAAAGAGACTTAACCTTTTCCCATCGTTCCTCGAAAGTCATCTCAATCTTCTTAATGTCAAAAAAATCAAAGACATAAAACTTGAGTTTCAAAGGATCGGTTTTGAACGTACTCGTGAGATTCTCGAACGTGAGATTGGGATCGTACGCTTCTCCATCGACATATTGTCCTTCCTTGAGACCTTTACCGAGAACTTCTGTACCGGGAATGATTTTTCCAGTTCTCGAAATACCACCATCTTTTGACACGAGAAGACGAACACCATCCAATTTGGGTTGCACATAGAAGGGTTCAGAGATGTACTTTTGTCGATCCTCCCATTTGTTCGCGAGCATAGGCAACACCTGTGTACATTTGGTTTGCTCATTGTTCCACATGGTTTGGGCTCTCTTGAGAGCCTTTTCGTACCCAGTCTTGACATTCGTTCGAGATTCCACACACTTGTCACTTCCCACAATTCCAGATGTCTTCACGATGTCCGCAGTTCCATTCTTTAGGTCCTCAACTTTTATGTCGATGTATCGATCGCGGCCGTGCTTGTCTTGTTTGATAAGGCGTTCCATTCTGTGAGTAAATAAATTCTCAACTTTAATTAGATGTCTGAAATACCAGTTGTGAATTATGGCAGAATGGAGCGACTTAGGCCTCCAGAGAGCACATTCTTGCCTCTGAACATGAACACGTTTTGTATCGCGTTCATTATTTTATGTATTTTAGGACTATACAAGCGTTCTATGTCTATTAGTCAAGCGCGGAAACGATTCCATACTTGAGACACTTTTCTGGTCCGAGATAGATATCCTTCTTCATGAGTTTCTTGAATTTACGTTCAGGAATTTTTGTCTTGGAAAGGTACATCTTTTTTAGCATTTTCATAAGTTTATCTGTTGACTTCAATTCATGTTTGAGATCATTGAAACTACCCCACATTTCCGTACTAATTTGATGGATGAGAAGGTAAGCATTTTTACCCATACGACGTTCTTTACCACCCAGAAGTACAAAAGTTGCTGCACTACAGCAGGATCCCTGAGCTATAGTGACTACCTTCACACGAGATCGTTCAAGAACGTTCATCATGTTTAGACCGGCATAAACATCACCACCTTCACTCATGATGTGTACCCGGATTAAGGGATCATACCCGACCAGTTCGGCCATTTTTTTAAGAAGGTCAATCTCGAGCTTCTTGAACTTCTCGACAAAGTCTAACGCATTTTCGCGATCGATGTCACCGTAGAAGAGGATTTCATTTCCGATAATTTTGACACACTCCTCGACATCATTGTCCTTGTTATCATCTTCTGTCGTAGGCATTCTTGAGAGCCTTCTTTACTCTTGATACGTCTTTCGATTTTAAGCCATTTCCAACAGCGAGATGATTAATGACATCGAAATCTTGTGGTGTGATTTTATACTCGAGTAGTGGTTCCAGGTCTCCAATTTCTGCATATTTCTTTAATAAACAAAGTTCTTCGATGCCAAGTCCGGTTCTAGATTTTATACGAATATCGTGGAACTTTTGTTTTCGCATTTTATAGTTTCCAAGTTTTGTCCAACAACTACCTGGTCGTAACTTATCTTTTTCAAGTGGTTCACCAAGAGATGATTTAGGTATCGTCAAAGCATGTAAAACGAAGTACGGCATAAGATTCCAATTTCCAAATTGGTATATGTGATTATCAATAACATCTGCTAACGAAAAAGCGTTTGTACACCCGAGTACATCTACACCTTTTGAATCGATGTAATTTTCTTGGAATATGTCCCACATATGTCCATGTTCTGGTATACTGTCAAGAATTTCAATTGAAGTAGGATCACTTAACACGTCAGCAATGAATTCTTTCGGTGTTTTAAAGTCATCCATTTCATCATACCCTTCGAGGTATGTAAAAAAATTCCGTATATTTCCCTGTGATCGAATAGCCGCGTTGTATGCTTCAGATCCCTGTTTATCCGTAAGTGTCAAAAGAACTTCTGGTTTGTGTTTAGGAATCATAACTGTTTCGAAATTGGGAAACATACACATCGAACTCGTGGTCACGATAAGTGATCCACGTGTAAGTTTGTGACCATCAGAAACCTGTTCTATGATTGGTTTGAACACACTATCATAATTGTCAATGTATACATGTTTTACACTTGGTTTAATAAACGGTAAAAAATGTGAATCCTTTTTTAGATGATGTGGTAGGAGTTCAACGTGTTTCATGTTTTCGAGAACCTTTTCTAGAATGAATGTTTTACCAACACCGATCGACCCACATATGAAAACATTCTTTCCTTCTTTTATGTGTCGTCGAATGAGATCAATTTGTTTTGTATGAATCGTTGTAACAACGGGACTTTTTTTTTGCTCGACTATTTTAATGAAGGAATCCATTGATGATCTTACTAATCAGGCCATAGATTTGGTACTCAAAAATGACGCACTACATGAAAGAATCGTAAAACCTTTAAGGCGTAAAATTTTACCATTCGTTGTATCAGTAATCCTTACCAATATTTTAATGTTTATTCTTTTGGCGTACCTTGTTCGACGTCTGTCTCTTCTTCCTCTTCATACTCTTCAGTTTCCTCCTCAGGTTCCTCTTCCTCTTCCTCATTAGAGGAGAACATCTTACCAATCTTTTCAAATGGTGTATCTTGTGTGATGGCACGAATGGGCTCGATTGTTTTGGGTAACTTGAGTGTCGGGATAGGACGTACGGTCAGTATTTCTGGTTTGGTAAATACACCTTCAATTGGGTATTCTTGTTCAAACTTAGTTAGAATGTTTTTGGGTATGGGAGGCGACTGTTCCAGTAAGCTGTCATACGTCGCTTTACATTCTTCGACAAACTTCAGGCCTTCCTTCTTACGTTCTTCACGTGGGAGAGAGAGTTGTAAACGAATGTTTCTCGAGAGGCTACCGTGACCTAACGCAGCGGTTCTATGATTCTCCATCAGTTCATTCACCTTGAGGAACTGCATGATGGTAGCTATAAGTCCTGCTACAAGATTCAAGCCACCAATGATGGATGGTGCAGCGGGTTGGATACTAGCAGGTAATGTACTTTGGGCAAAATTGGCTGTTCCAGTAATAGTCGATAAAACGATGACAGGTAGATTAAAACGCAGACTCATCTTTTTAAACATCAAGAAAGCCCTGTGGTGCATGTACCTGTAACACGCAGATGATTCACCCCATTGACGCAGTACGTTTTCGTGGTACTCGTTCCACATCACCTCCATATTAATTTCTTCACTCATGTTATAATAGATGAACATAATATTCCTCATTCATCTTATTTTCTTGATCGGTATCCTCGTCGTTCCTTTCACGAATGATCGCAGGAGTCTAGAATTTTATTCAGTGCTCATACCATTCATATTTTACCACTGGTCCGTGAACGATGATACATGTGCTCTCACACAGGCTGAAATGGCCATCACTGGGCAGAAGAAGGAAGAGACGTTCATGGGGCGCGTGGTTGGACCCATTTATAAGATGGAAGAGAATGAGATCAATCATCTTACAAAGACTGTATTCTTCGTATTATGGGGATTTGTTCAGTATCGTCTAGGACACTTTGATAACATCATCAAAGATACCTTCAAGGTTTGGAGAGGTCAGAAAATTCATTGACTTTTCTTGATGAGTTCCTGAACACGTTTCACAAATTCCCGGTTACGCTTAATCTTGGGATCGGCGTTAATGATACGGAGTAGGGCGGCGGAAGGTATCTTGGGTGCATTACCTTTAGGTTTCGGAGTCGACTTCAATTTTTTACGCGCATCCTGAATTTGCTTTACACTTGGCATTTATTATAAACCAACAAATTTAAATTTATCAAATGAGTGAACACATGTCCTAAAATTGTCGTATACAATCATACATAATGCGTCGGCTATATCATGCTTTCGTTCATATTGATTCAATATATCCTTATTAATGTACTTTTCTGAAATACAGGTAGTTCTCTCTTTACGTTCTTCGTAATTAAGATGTCTCATACCAAAATGAACATGCATGCTCACGGGTGAAATTAATTTAACCTTATCTCTGAACATGTAATGTAACAAAATTTCTATATTTTGAAACCCACCCGGTGGTTGTCTCTCAATCAATATTTTATCAGCTTGATTGAAAATTTCTTTATAGTCATCTACAAATAAAGGAATTAAATCCACGAAATCATTCGACTTTATATATTTATAGTCTTCCAAATTTACTTTGTTGATATACTCAACTGTGATTTTAGGACCACTTAAAGATTCGGCTAAGACTAAACCCATATTATGATACCCAATATCTATAGACAACACTTTCATGTCTTTATGTAAAAGAATTTCCTTAACTATAGTAAATGAAGAATAAGACGAAAATACACATGGTGTCGAGTGTGTTAATCGTAGCGGTACTTGCATTGGTATACATGTGGTACAATCCCCGCGTCGTGAAAGTTGAGTCCAGACCACAACTCCCCGTTCCACCTCGTCCCACCGCTGTGCGACGTGACCCTGAGTACAGGGGTCCACCCATTAAAAAGTATAAACCGGGACATATGCAACAAATGGGCATTCTTACCGGTCCGGGTGATGTGACGATGCCTCTTTATGGTAAAGAGGTAACAGGCAGGCGTGATCGGTATAATTACTACACGACCACAGCTGGGCAGCAAATTTATCCCGTCCCCGTGAGTCATAACGCACGCGACTGTATGGAAGATATAGGGTGTCAGGAACTCTATGGAAATGAAACAGTCTCAGTGACTGGTAAGACTGGTTCATTCAAGGTGAACATGTATCGCACTGATAACTTTTTTTAAACTTTGGCAATCTTTCGTCCCTGCCCGACGAGCTTACTACTCGAACAACAGGAACAACAGAATAGGAGTAACATCGTGGGATAAAAGGGTGCAGGCATCGGAAACGGGAATGTTTCACTCCAGAAACGATATCCCATGTATAACATCGCGAGTGAGCATATACAACTACAGAGCATAGAGGCTGCTGACATGGGTTTAGGTTTACCCTTCGAACTCATGTCAGGAATCGGGCTTACAAAGAACCATAGGGACGACAGCGCTTGGCCCATTGTTTATTTTACCCTGAGAAAATTAATAGGTTTTGATACCAGTCAGGCCATGTAGAGTGTATTGAATTACGCGTAACGCACCCGAAAACGCCGAGCAGGCGCACAGTGCCATACCAGCAGTGACCATGGCGGTTTGCTCTTCCATGTTTTGTAACATCATCAAAATGAAAATGTTTACGAGAAGACTCGAGGATGTGGACGATGCCATCGGTAAGGCAGATTTCCTAGACATTTTGTTATACAGTATTAACAGAAATTATTCTCCCGAATGATGTCATATTCTCGGTGATGAAGATTTGTACCAGTACGTAACCTAGACTTGATCTGTATGAGTTCCTTGATGGTATCATCATCAAGATTTTTGAAAAAATCCATCTTCGCTTCCATGTCATCCAATTCGTGATGTTCTTTCCGGGCTTGTACGTACGGCCATGTGTGCTTTCTGAGGGATGCAACTTCATCTTCTAATTGTCGGATACGTGGGAGGAGTACTTTACTGATCATCATCTTCAATTCAATCACATCACTCATCTTGAATATACGGAGTTTGTCTTCTTTAAATTTTATGATAGCCTATAGTAATATGCAGTATAAGGAACTGAAAGAAAAGGCGAAGAAAATGGGTCTACGTGTCACGAAGGACGTGCGTGGTAAACGTGTCAAACTCACGGCGAGGGAACTTCGATCGAAACTCAGGATGAATTTTGAAAATAGCGTCAAAAATGCTCAGCAGGTGATTCGACTTTGTAAGACAATCGTCGTTCCCACTTCTCCGATCATACCCAGAACCGGTGGACCACCCCCTCCGCCACCACCACCTCCTTCCCAGCCACCCAGGAAACCGGTCATAAATTCGACCCGCGCTAAACTCATGGCTGAATTGAAAGCCAACCTGAAAAAACGAGGACTCAAAAAATAATCTCATCGATTAGTATAAGCACGATCATGGATAATTCCCAGTCCAAGAATAACAAGCCCGCGAACAACGCGAAGCCCGCGAACAACGGCAACAAGCCCGCGAACAACGCGAAGCCCGCGAACAACGGTAACGCTAACAAGCCTGCCAACAACGCGAAGCCTGCCAACAACGGTAACGCTAACAAGCCCGCGAACAACGCGAAGCCCGCGAACAACGGCAACAAGCCCAACAACGGCAACAAGCCCAACAACGGCAACAAGCCCAACAACGGCAACAAGCCCAACAACGGCAACAAGCCTGCCAACAACGGCAACAAGCCTGCCAACAACAACGGCAACAAGAAGCCCAACAACAACGGTAACAAGAAGCCCAACAACAATGGCAACAAGAAGCCCAACAACAACGGTAATGGTCTCAACAATGGTGCCAAGAAGCTTCGTGAGCTCGCCCTTAAGCTTGCCACCAACGCGATTAACAAGGCTCGTCAGCAGATGCCTAACAACGCTTAAAACTGTATGCGTTAATTAAGTAATGAATCTGGTACGAGTAAAGCAGAGCTTGATTAATTGGTACGACACAAAAGTCTACGATGTAATCAAAGAGTATACATCAGAAACTGATATAGATGAGAAATTCGTAAAGCTCTATCTGGGTGAAGAACTTTACGAACGTCTTGAACTAATGACACGATTTGTGGAACAAGTCGAGTCGCTTAAACGATCTGTATGTTGAATCGCTTCTTCATAAACTTTTTGACATCCTTCATATCCGGGAAACTCCAGAGATACCAACGTGACCAAAATCCAGCCCCGTTGATACCACTCATTTTCCAATTTTCTTTGTCACTCCGGTCTATGTTTAGCATCATATCCTGAATCCTCGATGGATTTCTTTCAGCGATGATACGTCTTGGTATTTGCCCACCATGTCGTAACACGTACGATCGCATGCGAGAGGGTGTTTTGTGTTTCGTATAATCTGAATACCCTCTCGCACCAAAGTCGACAGTCTTACCGTTTTCTAATATCGCCCTGAACTTCTTTTTAGAATCGGGGCTACGAACAACTCTAACGCGCATACTTAGTATGTGTCAATATTTTACTTACCGCATCCACATCCACCGGCGCAGTAGTTCTCAGTCTTATCACCGGGAAAGAGGAAGAGCTTCTCGGGGCCACGCTTCACACGGTACAGGTGATCGTACATGTGCAGAAGGCCAATAGTGAGCGCGAGGGTCGCGACGACGACACCCTTCACCTTACGCGCCGTGAACGCGTACGCGACGATGACCGCGGCGATGATCATCTGGACGATGGTGAGCTGAGGAATGTCGGGCATCGTGAAACGGTCCTTCATTTCCTTAGTTTCGGTGGTGGGCGCAGGGGCATACTTTTCCATGTTCTTGCCGTATACGGGCATGTTTATTATCTACTGAGAAAATAATGTGGTACCTGGTGGTTGTTCCACTTCTTCTCGTGGGTCATGACTATTTCAAGGCACCCATCGATAACCTATATTTTCAAAATTGGAAACGACCATTCGTAGGTATGCGAAATACTGTGGTTGATATATTGATGCATACCCCCAAATATTCAGTATGGCAATTCAAAGGACTTCATTTGATACAGGCACACTACCGTGATATCCGAAAGGAGTTCGAGGCGGTATCGAAGACGTTGAAAAAAACCATGTATCATGACCTCGATCCATGGTTTCAAAAGAATGATGCGTACTACAGATATACGTTTGACCAGTTTCCGAAACTGAAAAGTCTCGTCAGACAGGTACCATGTATTTACGAAGAAACGGCGTCGTTCGCTGTCATGGAGGGACCGATGACCATACCACCACACAGGGCAGAGACGAATCATTTACTGAGGTATCACCTCACGATCGTGGGTGATGGTGACTGTACCTTGTTCACGGAGAATGGACCACACGTTCATACAGAAGGTGAGTCATTCATATTCGATCACTCGAGGTACCACGAAGTTACAAAGACGGGGCCAGGTAAACGAGTCGTGCTCATTCTTGACGTTAAAAGATTTTAGTGGTCTATTGTATGAGGTTACTACTACTAATCCTATTGGTGCTACCATTTCTTGTGAACCTATGGAATGGGTATCTCAAACCAGCCCAGAGCGGAAAGTTTAAGGAGATTGACTGTTCGGAAATATCAAACAGCCTCAACCCATACGTGAATGATATCATACATATCGCACAACAACACGGTAACAAGTCGACATCAAATATGGTTGAAGGGTACAAAATCACGAGAAGTACAGTCAGAGATAGACTTCCTCAGGTGTTCAATATCATCGATGAGTATGTTTCCACCCTGAAAAATAAGAAAGTGAAACCAGCTGACTGCGAGAAGGAGCAATATTGCTGGTTCTTGAGACTGTATAACCAAAGTGGTCACTATATCGACTGGCACTTTGACAATAATTTCACTAATGGTGCACGCAATACGTATGTCTGTAACATTTATACAAGTGAATGCAACACATCACATCTCATGACTAAAGATAGACATGATAAAGTGAAAATCAGTGAAACGAAAGCTGGTAAGGGTGTTCTATATAATGGAAGTGAAGTCAAACATTCTGTCTCCAAACAGACAGGTGGGTGCACCCGCATTTCTCTAATCATACCACTATACGAAAACGATTCCGTGACTGCATTCGGGTGGTTTCGTAGATTGGCACGTAACGTCTCAGACAAAGTGTTTAAATTATAGGTGATCGCGACACACCGCGATGTACATGTCACTCCCACCTATGAGTTCAAGTGTTTTGTCCTCCACAGTTCTTTTCGTGAATGGACCAGGTGTCCCGTCATTGCACCGCATACAAAGTGCGGATAATTTGGTTACATCACATGACATGGGTACACAGTCTATAAGTTCACCAAACTTACGTTGAAACGCATCACCATCGAGACCCGCGAGGATGACCGATTTATTCAAATGTAGACAACACTCGACGAATTTCTTGAGTCTGGGGAAGAATTGCGCCTCATCTATGGCAATGATGTCAGCTTTATCGAATTCATTTGTATTGATAATTTCAAACAGGTCAAAAACTTTGTGACAATTGAACTTTACATTATCATGGGTTTTCAAAACTTCTTCGGGGGACCGAGTATCCTTAGCGGAATTGATAATCATCACATCTTTACCTATAACTTTCAGGCGCTTAAGTCGCCTGATGAGCTCAGACGTTTTACCCGAAAACATATTTCCCATAATAATCGACAATCCCATCTCGCTGACTATTATAATCTTGTATTTTTTATATGGGTGAACTTCACAAAGCGGTCTTCAACGGGCACGTAGGGTACTACAATCCTAGAACGGGGCGCGTCAGGTTTGGAAAATGCATTTATTCCAGTATCGCCGCGGCGATAAAATATCTCAAATGACTTTGACATATACAGGTCGTTCTGTGCGTATGAGGGCGAGACCGAACTGCAGAAGTCTACGTGCGATTTGTGTCTTGACGAGGATGGTACTACTCTCGAGATACTTGCGTGAGTTTGGTCTATGAAGATCCAGAACACTCTTCATAGATAGAATTCTTCCTAGTGAAACGTTGTTACATTGTGTTGTGTTTATTTCAAACTTTACTCGCTCTTCCATAGCCCATATACTATTAAAAATCGTATCGAGCCGATCCGGTGTGGTTCGGTCCGTCACGGAGAACGAACATGTTCTTCCCATGATATAAAATATCTTTAAAAAGTAAGATGCCTTTAAGTGATGCTCAGATTACCAAGAAGGTCGGGCAACTGCGTAAATCTGAAGGTAAGATCTACGCACCCCTCAAATATTTCAGGGGACTCACCACCCTCAAGGAGGTCGAGACCCGCTACAAGAAGATGCTCAAGCGGGACTACAAAGATTTCAAGACGGACAAGGGACAGAAGACAAAGACCTCTTCCTACACGCAAAAGTTTAGAAAGATGTATCCGGGAGCCAAATCTCTCCCTGAAATTGCTAAGGCTACTGGCGTGCCTTTGAAGACCCTCAAGACCGTGTACAATAGGGGACTCGCCGCGTGGAGAACCGGGCATCGTCCGGGAGCCTCTCCACAGGCGTGGGGGTATGCTAGGGTACACAGCTTCGTCACGAAGGGGAAGACGTACTATACGGCTGATGCTGATCTCCGCACCTAATCTTATTACACTTTCCACCACTCTCTCGGTGTGGATATGACTAAGCTCAACGTCTAACTTTCTTCAGCCCCTCTTCCTCGAAGATGAGAACAACACATTTGATTTGATCAAAAGGTGTTCATGACTTAAGTACCTAAGTCATGTAAATACTTTTCGAAAAATGACTAAAAATGGTATCTGAAAATGTAAGGGAGAGACGTGATGCTTGGGTAGCACGGGGAAACACCTGGCCCATCTGCATAAACGAGGGTTGCTCCAGAGACTGTATGGTTCGAGACTGGAAGAACACTGGCATTCCTTCAATCAAAACGGAATGTGCAAAGTGTTATACAGCCCGCAGAAAAGGTAAGGTTTTGTCTGGAATCATATTTCACAAGAAACGGGATTGTGAAAATCAGGATGGTCATCTAGGGTTTATATGTCCAGTTAACAGAACTCTAGATGATTGGAAAGATCCCGATTCATATAGTCATCTTCTCGAGATGGATCACAAGGATGGTACCGGAGCTGCACACAACAACGCACCGGAAAATGTCGAGACATTATGCAAGATGTGTCACGGAATGAAGGGGATGAGAAAGAATGATTTTAATCCTGTGAAGAAATTATGAGTTTGTTATAAATAATGTGAGAAATGTCAGTCTTTGAAACGGTGGACTTGATAACTGAACCAGATGTTTTCAAGATATCAAGTAACACCTTTTTTGGAAGTTTCATCAACCTCGTGATACACGCGTCCTTCGCCAATCCACTAAATTCAGATCTGTCGAGTGTCAAGACACTTTTCATTTGTTGTTGTGTCACTTTGTCTATGGATTTCCTGAACATATCAATGTATTCGCTATGAATTTCAAATCCAATACATTTGCGGTTCAATTTTTTACATGATAAACCTGTCGTCCCAGACCCAAAAAATGGATCAATCACCGTATCACCAACGAATGAATAATACTGTATGAGCTTGTCGGTTAGTTCAATGGGATAAGGTGCCGGGTGTTTTGAATTCGTCTTTGGGTTGATTTTCCAGACATTACTCCTTTCGTATTCACCAACAACTTTACTATTCTCTGCATCAAGACTTCCATAACTTCGTACAATTTTATCAATCAAAGCCCCACTCGGTTTTTTAAACACAAACACGTACTCGTTCACAACATTTGGTTTATACGCGACTGGTTGTCGATGCTGGTAAAATCCCCCATTTCTATTCTTGGCGGCACCTTCCGGTTTCAGCCACACGATATCTTCAAGAAATTCCCAACCAATTTTTTCCATGAGTGACACAAAGTGAAATGAGAGGGGAATCCGTTTACTTTCTGAGTTTCTATTCGCGCGGGTAATGAGAATATTACTGATGTTGACGATACACATTCGTCCAGGTTTCGTCACACGCAACGTCTTCTCGAATACAGATTCTAGAAAATCCAGATACTTTTTGTAATTTTCATATTCCACATAGTCTTTCACATTAAAGTAAGGTGGTGACGTAACGGTTAATTCCACTTGTTTATCATCTTTAATTAAATTGTCAAGACCATCAAAACAATCAATGTTATACACTACATTCACACCATCATCATGGTACGGTGCAGGTTCCATCGTATCAATACATCGATAGTAAACTTTATATACATTAAAGATTTTACATGTAAAAGATATAATGGATCCTTCTCAGATTCCGAATGATATCCTTCGTGTACTCCAAGATCGAGAACTCTCGATGGCGAAAAAGATGATGGCGTTTAACATGCTCATGCCAAACTTGCCACCCGAACCAAAACACGCTGCGGCGTATGAAGAAAACCTAAAGGTTGGTGATACGATCAAGCGTCTTGTGGACGAGGGGAAGATTCGTCTCGGGAGTTTCGATAAAAAATTTATTCTCGACGTCGAGGTTGTGGTTTAATAGCCCATTTATTACTTTCACGGAACTTTTCATGATCAATCTCCTTGATCTTGAAAACGTCCATGATGAATTTTTTGATTGGGTTCACACGAGGTTCAGGTTCGTCTCCCTCGTCCCATGTGGGTGGTCTCCTCTTTCCTTCACCAGGTGCTTCTGTTGGCGCAACGAAGTTGTCTTTTTTTGCGTGAGTGGTGACACGTGGTCGTACGATATTGGGTCGTATCGTATACATTAAAGAACCATGCTACCACCTCTTTAAATAGAAGTCACTTCTGAAACCTAAGTAAAGAAAAGACAACTCATATAATCACAAACACATCCAACATGAACTCTACTTCCATCACCGATTACATCCTCAAGCTCGAGAAGGAGAACGCCAAGTCTCGCACCAAGATTGAACAGCTCAAGGAACTCTACAAGAGATCCGAAGAAGAGCGAGTTGCCACTCTCGAGAAACTCGATTCAAAGCTTCTCGATGAGGCTGAAAAGTCTTCTCTCTTCGACACGACTGCTCGAACCAAGACTTTTGAGATCAACCGGGATATCGCCGAGCACCTCCGGGAGCTGGGTGAGATGACCTCAGACTTTTACAGGACGGCCGCGTATCAGCGGGCTGCAGACATCGTCGCCACACTTGACCATGAGGTTGAGAATGGTGAGAGTCTCATGAACATTAAGGGTATCGGTAAGAGTATCGCCGCCAGAATCGATGAATTCATCAACGAGTACTACACTGACGCAGAGTCTGTCGCTTCCAACGAAGGTCAGATTCTCGACGAGTCTGACGACGAGTCTGACGACGAGTCTGACGATGAGTTCTTCGTCTCATACAACAGTGAACTCGCCGACGTTTTCGACGAGCTCTCTTATCATGAAAAGAATGAATACAAGAGTGAGGCATACGATAACGCCGCGTACATCATCGACAGGCTTCCATTCAAGTTGACCAATGGTCAGGAACTCAAGAAGATGAAGGGTATTGGGAAGAGCATCATCGAGATTGTCAACGAGTTCCTATCGACTGGGAAGGTGAAAAAGCTCGATAAACTTATGAAGGGTGCCTCTACCAACGAGGAGATTGCGATCGCCCTGGAGAACCTTTCTGATGAAACGGATGACCCATTCAAGGTTCGCGCATTCAAAAACGCCGCGAAGAGTATCCGCAAACTCGACTTTGAGGTGACGAGTGGTCAGGAGCTTTGCACCGGTCCCAATAAGGTCAAAGGTATCGGGAAGAGCATCGCGAACAAGATTGACACATTTCTTCAGACTGGTGAAATCAATCCTTGATGAATCGAGAGAGTACAACAGCTGACGCCGCGAAGACTATATTAAGAAACACGAGTGGATAACTGTGTCTTAAATAATACCCTTCCTGAGTTTTTACTTTTACACTGGTTCGTATCCTTGGCGGAATAACTTTAATTCCGGCGATCATTACAGTAACAAACTAGAAAAAATTGAATAAAATGTCAGTTGGATTTAACGGATTATTTAATGCGTAATTGTACATCTGGAAGTATACGTCAAGACCCCTCGTAAATCCTAATGCGTCAATACATTTTCTATTCTTCGCCATGTCTATGCAAAGTAGGATATCTAACTTGTGTGTATGACAATAATTGATCATGTGTTTCATGAGTTCCACATGAGATTGATCTTCACACAATAGTAGTGTGATTTCGATAATCTTGGTAGACGTATTTTCAATGTGGTTTATTATGTATGTCACAACACCTTTGCGAACACCATCATCTTTAAAAATGAGTGAATTGGTTCCGAAAACATACTTCTTCTGATCTTCATCGAGAATGGGAAAACATTTATACTTTACAGATTCTTGGTTGTATAACCCGGACACATATTCCAAATCATCGGGAGTCGTGGGTGTCAGCGTGTACTTCGAATTCGTTTTAAATTTTCGGATGATATCTTTAGAATAGTACTTTGTTTTACATATGTAATTGAACGGTAATGGTTTCTCCTCTTTTTTGAAAATACACGTCTTATATGTTTCATCACATGAGTTTGTCAACATGTTAGATATAAGAACTGGTGCATAATTTTTGTTTCTGTGTTTTGTGTGAACTGATAACATATCCACATAATTCGTGGGAATGGTGTTTCCGTTTATGACGATTGAATATGGTTTTGACATGATTGTTCCGATTATCTCCTTGTTTCGTTGAATGGTCGTGATGTTACGTTTCTCTAGACCTGGATGACCGAGTAACCACGAAATGTATTTTTGATCGAAAATATAATCCTTGACGTAATGTTCATTTAAAAATCTCGCGAATGACTCATGAAAAGAAACATCTTTGGGTGAAACAGTTTCGATCACATCTGGATGTTTTACCCCCAATGGTTTTGGTATGGTATCAGACACTATTCCTTCTCCCGAACTTTCTTTTCGTGATACCGGTTGACGATCCCAAAAGGCGTGACCTCGTTTACGAAGCATGTACCATGCGATAAACAGTATAAGTATGAGGACGACAACGTACTTCATTATGTTGACTTGACAATTTAAAGATGCGATTTTTTCTCAGCTAATACTAAACAATGAACATTTCTGTAGACAAGGCTGGTGATCTTAAGATTGGTCGTAAGAAGTGCCGTCTCTACAAGAAGGATGAGGTAGTGAAGGTTGCCAAGAAGTATGGCATCAACACCGAGAAGAAGACTGTCAAACAACTCTGTGGCGCCATGAAGTCGCGTGTAAAGAACTCGAACAACATTCCTCTCGCGAAGCTCTACCCCCAGTCTGCTAAGAAGCGTGCTGCTGCCAGGAAGAAGGTGTCCCCTTCCCGGAAGGCTGCGATTGACAAAAAGATTGTGACCAGTTTCATGAAGAATATGGTAACCACGAATGCCAACATCAAGAAACTTCGGGAACTGAATGAAAAGTCACCCAAGCCCAAGCCCAAGCCACGCGCCCCCAACCCAGCCGCCGTTGCGCGCGCCAGGGCTAACATTAAGAATATGGTAAATAAACGTGTTTCTTATATGAATTCGAATGCCCTGAGGAAGATCAACCAAGCGTCTCCTCGTGCAGTGATGCGTATTGCTCGGGAACTTCGTCGTCTTCGCTAAGGTCGTTATAGACCTTCTCCTCGGTGTCATAGAAGGCTTCACTATCCCCAATCATCATCTCCTTAACGGTCTCGTATAGGACTGTGGTGAGGGCAAACTTGTAAGCGAGAAATCCCACGAAAGTAGCTCCATAATCAAAGTCAAACGCGAAAGGTGCGTTATTCCACGACACTTCAAAAGCAGCGGCACATAATGGTGCCAAAAACTCCTTCTGAATTGCCGAATTTTCAAACTTGTCCACCCTATCTGATAGAAGAGTCACATACGCGTACGAGGCGGCAGCCCCTAAGACGGCCGATACACCCTGGTCAGCCCCCTGTGTGATGAAATACGAAGCACTCAAAGCAGTTCCATATCCAGCCGTAGACCTCTTGAGGGTTGTCTTGAGACGGGAGTATTCAGTGGGGACGACGGGCTTGACGAACGCGTAAGTGAGGGACATTCTACATGAAAGTCACTTAAAATCTTTATCCGAGTTAATAGTAAGAATGCCTTGCCAGCTTTGTAGGAAGAAGTGTGGTGTCCCCATTGATTGTAATTATTGTGAAGGTAGTTTCTGTCCGAGTTGCATCAACTTGACGAAACATGACTGTCAGGGTGCGGACATTAAAAAACTGAAGCAACGCAAAGAACTCAAAGAACAGACGGCATTCGAACCGCCACCGAAGTGCTTAAAGATTTGATGGTTTATACAAACATGGCGTCAGATGATCCAATCCGGAATATCATGACTTTGGTGGATGAGCATAGGGACAGTTTACCTGACGGGGTATATCTGGAACTGTGTGACAACATCAAACGTCTATACGCACTTGGAGGAGAAACACAGAAAGTGTATCTCCTCAACCTCACGAATGATTATTTACAAGCACTCGAAAAAGTAGAAACCTTACAACAAGAAATTGTGAATGTGAAACGTGAACTTCTTCGGTCCCGTGTTTCTCGCTTCGAGAATGTTTCTCGACCCATACGTGAAAGTCGCGGTCTCCTCGAAAATCTATTAGGTACTCTCGAACCCACGACCGTTCAGTTTGAAGCCATGCCCCTCCCTCCCAGAAACCAGTGATTGCTGAGATGCCCGAGTGGTCTAAGGGGGGCGACTTAAGATCGTCTGTGCTACGCACGCGCGGGTTCGAACCCCGCTCTCAGCAACTTAAAAACACTATTACATGTATCCGTAGATGACACTTACTCGTGTACATGATATAGCTTCACTCACATTTTTGGCACCCTTTTCCATCATGTGCATCTCTGAAGTATTTTTTGGGTACGTCGTGTATCCGCTTTTCCTTACACACGCACTGTTTATGTACATGAGCCTCGATCTCGTATGGAACGTTTTGAACCCGCATTCATATAGGGATTTAATTTTGTGTCACCACGTTGTGTGTTTACTTGCACTCTCGCGGGCGATGATGTATCCCGAAGAAGCGTTTATCGTGAGTCTCGGTGGTCTAGTTGAAATAGATACAGGTCTTTTGACTCTCAGAAGACTTCTCACTCGTTCATCGTTTGTACATGAAATTGTTGATATATTGTATCGCATATCAAATATATTAATTCGAGTTTTTTACGAAACATTTTTCACTCTATTTATTTTTCACACGTACTCGGAACATTCGTTACTTGTAAAAATGTCTGTGTACCCACTTCAAATTTTCATAAACATTTTCAGTTGCGGGATTTGTCTACTCACATACACGAAACGTAATCCAGCATTAAAGATTAAAATGTAATCAATAGTATAATGACCGACAAGACCAAGCCTAAGCGCAAGCCCAACGCGTACATGAACTTTGTAAAGAAGATGCGACCCAAGGTGGTTAAGGACTTTCCAGACATGACATTCACCGAAATTGGCTCTAAGCTCGGTGAAATGTGGCGTGCACTCACAGACGACGAGAAGAAGAAGTACGCTTAAGGATTTGAAACTATGTATTAATAGATGCCTTTGGGAGTCAAGAAACTGTGTTATGATGCTATTGTGCCTACTCGTGGTTCTGATGGTGCTGTGGGATATGATTTATACAGCTCCGAAGATGCCGTGGTTCCGTGCCAAGCTGGCCGAGCTCTCGTAGGAACGGGTATTTCCATCTCACTCCCCGACGGTGTGTACGGTCGTGTCGCCCCCCGTTCTGGTCTCGCTGTAAAGCATTGCATCAATGTAGGTGCGGGAGTGATCGATCCCGATTACACCGGTGAAATCAAGGTCGTCCTATTCAATCATGGTTTGAAAGACTTTGAAATCAAGAAAGGTGATCGTATTGCTCAACTTGTTTTGGAGAGGTGTGAAACACCTATGATTAAGGAGATTAGTATTGTCGAGGACACTGAGCGTGGATCTGACGGATTTGGATCTACAGGTCAGTAAACGTCTCGTTACAGAACCAGAAATCCTCTGGTGTAGGCATGAATAAAATACCGTGACGCATTGTCATGAAGAGTTTGGCCTTTGTCACGTTAGGGTACGTATACAGTAACCACCTTTCCCAATATTCGGCCCGGAAGAAGTCTTCCCAATCTTCTTGAGAACTTTCCGATATTTTTAACATCTCCCTATGAATCTCACCCTGATCCCTTTCGATTCGCAGCTTCTTAGGAAGGACAGCACCCTTTCTAATAAGTTGTGCACGCATGAGTCTTGGATTTCCATGATCCGTGTAATGTTGAACACCCCGCTCACCAAAATCTATGGATCGCTTGTTTGGGAGTGTTATTCTATGTTTATGTGTGATGGATGGACTCGGTTGTAAGATGACGCGCATTAATACAACATAAGGAAAAAAAATTGTTATATGAATACAATAATGAAGGTTCTTCCGGTGGGTATTTTCTATATGATTGTACTTCACAAGCTGACACATTTTAGTAAGAAGAAAAAGAAGAAGGTACTATGGATATAAAGATTACAACTATAGAAAGATCATAATGAGCAAGAAACCCGTTGATGTGTCCACTCGTCTCACTCCTGATGAGTTTGCTAAACGCTCGATGGATGCTCGTATGACAGCTGTGAACAAGGCACTTGAAAATGAGAAAGTTCGATATAAGTCTACGAATGACCCCGATAGATTCCAAACATTCCTGGAGAACCGTCTCGAGTTGTGGCGATCTCTCAAATCTGGGGCTATCGATAACACCCGTCTCAAAAAGGGGTACACCACCCGATATTTTGATCACATGTTTGACAAGACGAATGATATCCTAACAAACCTTGAAGCGAGCACTGATTAAACGAGCTTCCTCCCATCGCCCCGACTGCTGAATGATGAGATGTGTACTCGGTTTCATCTTTGAGAGTGAATACCCCTCGCGTAACCTCTTGAATGCGTATTCAAGTGTCTTATTGTTTATACCGGCGCGACGAGCTTTATACTGACGCGTTTCATTTTCTGCCAGAGTGGCACGCTTTTCCGCCTCCACCACCTTTTCTTGAAGACTTGAAATGATGAGTTTTTGTTTTCTCGTCTTCATATCATCACTCCGATTACGAAGCCTATCTTGTAAGTCTGCGATGATTACTTTCTGTTTCCTGATTTTTGCATTTTTCTTCTTGACGACCTTGTCGATTTCAGGTCCAAGATCGATGATGAACTTGGACACCTTACGGGGTCGTGAGGAAGATTTAACCATTTTATAATTTTTTAGTGAATCGCGTTTCACTTAGTTACCGAAAGCGACACCAGCCATACCATTCTTCACACGGAGAATGTTATAGTTGACAGCGTAGACACGCACCATGTTACCGGCACGTGTGCCACCAGTGAGAGAAAGCTTTGCATTGTCGATGCGCGAAAAGTTAAGGGTACCTGTGGGTTGCGACTTGTTCATGGTGATGCAGAACGGCCATGTGAATGTAGACACGGTGCTGAGCGCATCTTGGGGAAGAATGGAACAGTGCATCTCTGGGACGACGTTGTGGTGGAACGTCGATGACATATCTTCAAACAGGGGTGTACCGTTGATGTAGAGTGTAGACCTGTCGAAGGTCCAGTTCGTAGACCACTTGTTCGTGTCAGCTTCCGAAGATACGACGTGGATAGCCTTGACTGGATGGTTGAAATAGGTCAGGTCAACCTCAGTGTCACTGGCACTCATGAGCTGATGTTGGGTTTGAGTGAAGAGAATCTCGTGTTCGGTATTGGTGAAGAATTCGCGCTCGGCTGTATCGAGGTACACGTACGTGCCATACACCTTGACGTTGTTGGGCGCGAAAGTACCCCCACGGCACTTGACGCGAATTTCGACATCGTGGTACTGGAGTGCCACTAGGGGGAGAGACTTGGTCCAATCATCACTGAAGAAGAAAGGGAGGATATAATGATTCGCGAAATTCGCGGAACCGAGTGCGTTCTGAGGAACTTCGTCGAGTGTCACGGCACACGACGCCTTCGCTTGTGTGTCCTTGTAAAGGAGATTGTGTACGCCCTGAATGTAGAGAGAATCGACTTGGGCAACCTTCTGGCCACCGACCCACAATTGGAATTCAGTCGTTGTGGATTCATCCTTGTCGAAAAATCCAGAGTTCGAGTTACCTACACCCCCAATATCGTCACCTTCGATCCACACGTAACTCAGAAGATCACCCTTAGACTTGATTGGGATGGTCACTTCATTACCACTCGCGAATGTACCGATGTAGTCGAGCCTTTCTGGCTTAATTGCAAAGTTGGTGTAGCGCTTGTAGTTCTGACGAAAAAAGCTCACTTCGGGCTGACCAGTGATGTATACATCCTGGGCTCCGACCGATACGAGGTCAATTAAAGCAGCAGACATTTATTAGTAAATGATATTAAAATTTTCGGTAGATGTATACATATTGAGGATGGGTGTTGAATTTCAGGCACTCACATGGGAAACAGTTGACACAGATGATGAACATCTTGTCAGTATTTTCGGAAAGACAGAAGATGGTAGGTCCACTTGCGTGACGACGGCATTCACACCGTACTTCTTTATCAAGTTGCGTGAACGTGTGACACCACAGGCAGTTCAAGAAATCTATCACGTTCTCGATAAGAAGTGTCCCGAATGTCTCGTATCATATTCAATTATGAAATCGAAAGATGTTTGGGGTTTTCAAAATAACAAAGAGTTTGCTTATATGAAACTCGATTTCAAAAATTTAAAAAGTCGTCGTCGGGTCGATTATATGCTGAGAAGCCCGGTTCAATTATCTCATGGAACCGAACGATTTAAAGTATTCGAATCGAATATCGATCCAGTACTTCGTCTGATGCATCGGACTGGTATTCAGTCCACAGGTTGGCTCAACTCAGGTGATTCTTGTGTACGTACACATCTCGCGAAAGTTGATATCGACCTGTTCTGTAACGACTGGAGAACTCTCAAACCTATCGCACGTGACGATATTGCACCGTTCGTTGTGGCATCTTTCGATATTGAGTGTAACAGCTCGACTGGTAAGTTTCCCGATCCGAATGTAAGAGATGACGCGTGTTTTCAAATCGCGATTTCTTTGTGCAAGTTTGGCAGTGCAGAGCCATATGATAAGACATGTTTGTGTTACAAGAAGACTGACACTAACCTAGAAGGATCAAATATCATCAGTTTCGATACGGAGCGAGAAATGCTCGAGGCATTTCATACATATATTCATGAAAAGGATGTGGATATAATGACTGGATGGAACATCTTCGGATTTGATCTTGATTATATTTACACGCGAGCCTTCATGACTGGGTGTAACCCTGAGTTTTTCAAACTTGGAAAGCTGAAGAGCCAAGACTGTGAATTATCCATAAAAAAATTGAGTTCGAGTGCACTCGGTGATAACGTTCTGAAACTTCTTCCGATGAGTGGTCGATTTATTTTTGATATGTTCCACGAGGTGAAGAAGGGGTACAAACTTGACAGTTACAAACTCGACGAAGTTTCGAAACTGTATCTAGGGGATCAAAAGATTGACATGGCACCAAAGGAGATGTTTGCTCGGTATCTGGAAGGTGACCCGGTGAAACTTCGAGAAGTTGCCGAATACTGTATCAAGGATACACTCCTCCCACACAAGCTCATGAAGAAGATGTGCATTTTACTCAATCTCCTGGAGATGGCCAAAGCGACTTGGGTACCTCTCTGTTTCCTCGTGGAAAGAGGTCAGCAAATCAAAGTGTTCAGTCAGCTCACAAAGAAAGCGCGTGAGATGGGATTCATGGTTCCCACAATTCGGTACGGTCAACTTCCAGAGGAACCGTATGAAGGTGCGACTGTACTAGAGGCGCAAAAGGGTGCATACTATACCCCTATCACAGCTCTCGATTTTGAAGCCCTGTATCCATCAATCATGATGGCACATAACCTCTGTTACTCATCATACGTGATGAACGAGAAAGATTATGGAAATGTACCTGGTATCGAATATGAGACGTTTAAAATTGGTGACAGAACATACAAATTCGCACAGGATGTACCGAGTCTTCTTCCTGCTATCCTTCTAGAGTTAAAACAGTTTCGTAAAAAAGCAAAAAAGGATATGGCGACCGCAACTGGATATATGAAAGAAGTGTATAACGGTAAACAGTTGGCTTATAAGATTTCGATGAACTCTGTATATGGATTCACTGGTGCAGGGAAGGGTATTCTCCCATGTGTACCTATTGCATCAACAACGACATTCAGGGGTCGTGCGATGATTGAAGAAACAAAGAACTACGTCGAAAAGAATTTTCCAGGTGCAAAAGTGAGATACGGTGACACCGATTCTGTCATGGTCGAATTTGACGTAGGTGACCGGAAAGGTGAAGAGGCTGTCAAATACAGTTGGGAAATCGGTGAAAGGGCAGCCGAAGAGTGTTCCGCCTTGTTCAAAAAACCAAACAATCTTGAACTCGAAAAGGTATACTGGCCCTATTTCTTGTACTCGAAGAAACGATATGCGGCGAAATTGTGGACACAGGGGAAAGATGGGAATATGCACATGGACTACATAGATATCAAGGGTCTGCAGGTTGTTCGTCGAGATAATACACCACATGTTCGGGAGGTGTGTAAGGAACTTCTAGATGTTGTACTGACATCAAGTGATACCGGTCCACCTAAAGAATTAGCAAAGGAGCGTGCGATTGAGCTTCTTTCTGGAGACGTATCGAATGATAAACTGATTCTCAGTCAGTCCCTCTCAGACTCGTACAAAGTAAATGGTCATAGTGTGTCGGTCACGAGTTCTGAAAGTTGTAACATTAATCAGGCACATGTCCAGGTTGTGAATAAGATGCGGGAACGTAAACCCGGTTCGGAGCCACAATCCGGTGACCGTGTACCATATCTACTCACGGATACCGGTGACCATAAGGCAAAGGCGTTTGAAAAATCGGAAGATCCCAAGTATGTAGAGGAAAACAACATCCCAGTGGATTACAAATACTACTTCATCAATAAATTCCTTAATCCGGTGTGTGATCTCTTAGACCCACTTTTTGAAAACACAAAACAAGAAATCTTCGGTGAATTGATTAATCAATGTAAACCGCCACCCAAAAAACGTGAACCATCTCTCAGTGGTATGAAAAAGGCGGATCTCGTCGAGGAGTGTAAGCGTCTCAACCTCGAATCATCTGGAACCATTCCAGACCTTAAACTTCGTATAAAAAATGCAAGAGTACCCAGAGAAGAAAGTCTTGAAGACTTATTTAAAAAATACGAGCAAGAAAGCATTAAGTAATGAACTTTCGAGATAAGATTTCAGAAGTGATCGAAGAAGAATTTGAAAATCGTATTGACACTGCACTAACTGGATACGCCGAAATCATTGCTAACAAATATCAGATCAGATTGGCATCTCTACTCAAGGATATCCCAACATTCTCGACAAACCCAATCTGTCGGGGAACAAAACCAGATGGATCTAGGTGTACGTTCAAGGGTACGTACGATGGTTACTGCGGTAAGCATCATAAACAAGGAGAACAAATTAAACAGAGGAAGCATGTCACTATCATTAATGGGCATACACATGGACCTGGATTTAGAAATGTTATAGGGTGTCCGGGTTGTGAAAAATCTTCATCTTCGAAGGGACTTATAGATTTGGATTCTATTATTGACAATGAGTAAAACAGATATTCTGCTAACATCAATAAATTCATTCTACAACGAAGAGGACAATCGGTCCAAATTACTGAATATACTAGATAAGTCGAGTGGCATCTCTTTGAGGAATCTTGAGTGGTTCATCACCAGTTATGCAAAAAAGAATCATACGTCATACAAGACAACTGACGGTAAGATTTTCACAGTGCATTATGCATATAAATCAAGTCTAGACGGGTACAGTAAGAAACTTTTTGACCCTTTTTGTAGGTCTGAAAAGTTTGCGTATACAGTTCCCGGAACATCTCATGAAATCCATACAACCTTAGCACAGTTGAATTTCATCAAATGGTGTATCAAGAATAACATCATCGATTATATTAGGGATAATAAGACATCTCTTTTCACAAAGTAAAACGGGGTTTCTCGACACTTCATCAAAGTGTCCAAAAACTTAAAACAGTATTTTTCCAACACCATCCTTGATGCTGAGAACGTTATAGCTTTTAGCGATTACGATTACTTCCTTTTCTACATGAATGGTATATGGTTCTGTGATACTCGAAGGTGTAGTGTTGGCGTATGAACCATCATCGGACAATGTCACTTGTATGATAGCATCCTTGATCATACTAAAATTTAAATTTCCAGATGGTTCCATATTATCTGGATGTAACGCGAAACTGTACATGGTTAAATTACTTTCGTATGGGGATTGTTTGTGATATATATCGGGTATACATGCGGACAAAAATTGGTGAGAACCCGTTGTATCATCCAAAATTGGTAATCCATCACAACTCAAGGTTACGTGTTTTTGACGCATGTATATACACGGTACCGGTTTTTGGAATACTGCGGTAGGATTATTTGTGAATGGAGAATCGGGTCTACTCGCATTAGATAACGCATTTAAAGTATTGATTTCTTCGGTGGTGAGTGGTTTATATTTTTTCTTAGCTATAAAATAGAGTTCTTTGACGCAATTTTTTAAATCTAAGCGATACTTTCCATTGATCACCCCTCTTCCCATAGCAAATTCATTATGCTGTTTTTGTTCAATCAAAAGATCTTTACACTCAGATTTTATTTTAAGTCTTTCGGGTGTATCTAGATGTATAACATCCATATTAAGTATGAAATCCGAAAGTTGAAAATTCTCACTTTTATGATCATTGGTGTAATCCCATTCTGATTTGGGTTTCGACGTGTCAAAATGTGTATTATCCACCGGAAAAAGAACCTCCCTACCATCTCGAAGTTTCATCCGTATTTTGAGTTCCTGTGATTGTATGGAACATAAAGGAAGTCCATATTTTGGACGATTGTGAAAATAAAATGGGAGCTCCACCATGAAGTTAAAAATCGCACGATTCCTGAGACCAACTAAATAATTCCCTTCTAATAGACGGTGGAATTGTCCATTAACCTTGTGTGTACCGTAATGAAAACGCGGTGTATATCTGTCGTCGAAACTGGCATTATATTTAGTGGGATTAAAGCGTAACCCATGTATAAACCCATTTGTTTTATTATATGTAGAAGGTGACTGTGTGGTAGTATGAATATGTATATCATCTGATGTGAGTCGGTCGATTAATTGATCACCCAAATAAAGATCTATGTACTCAAATACACTTATACCAAATTGATCTACTACATATACTGCAGCGCTATCAGTATTAAGTACATTTAAATTATCAGGAATACTAAAACTGATAGACAATCCATTTATGATATCACCACTATTAGCTGGTATAGAAAATTCGACATGATCACCCGTTTTCACAACTTTTTGACCGTCTGGAGTGATCTTAATGGTTTCTTTCGCAAAATGTGTATGTTTCGAAAATCTATGATTGAAATACGTAAAATCTGGATTACCAGTTAATTGCTCGGTTAATAATCCACTCGCAGCAATTTGAACTTTACCAGCCATTATATTATTTACATATTAAAATTTTAAGCCAGCTAACCCACTTGAGTAATGTAAAATGTTGTAACTCTCGGCATATATCTGACATTCGTTTACTTGGTCAATATATCTACCACCTCCCATCAGTTCAGTTTCAGGTACAGTTATCTCGAACTCCTGGTTAATGATACGACTAAAGTTAACATGTCCAGTTGGTTCTTTCTTTAGGGGATACATAGCGAATGAATAAGTACCTATCTCCATTTTTTCAGCAAGAAAACCAGTATGATTTCCAGTTTCAGCGATATACATTCCCGAATATGTATTTGTCTTTGAGTTGTAATATATGAGTTTTTCGGGACCGTCATCGAACACGAGTTGATTGTTGAATAAAAGTTTAGCGTTTGTAAATTTTATATTGTCCATATAATTAACCCCTTTAGCAATTGGATCTTTAGAACCTACAAAAAAATAAAGTGTTTTAACTGGATGTTTAAAATTGAGCTGGACTCGTTTTGTTTCTCCAATTGGAACATCAAAGCGTTTCAATTGGAGTTGAGTAATAACCTGTTCGATTGATCTACTTCTCAAGTAATTTACTTCGTCTCTATTCAGGTATGCGTATTTAGCTAATATGGATACACTACCCATCTTTATATTTTCATTCAAAAAATCTATTATTTCACTTCGTGTGGCTTCATAATAATCTGGCCCAAATGTTTCTGGCCCAAATATTTCTGGCCCCAATAATGCGGGAGACAAATCGTTAGTTAGTATAGCGGACAAGGACTTGAACTTTATTTTGATATAACAGTTCTGTTTTTGGAGTTTACATGCAAGTAATGATGATTTCAGATTATCATGAAAATAGAAGGGTAGATCTATATATACTGGTGGTACAGGCTCCTCTGGGTAACCTAATATGATCTCACCTCTCACAAAATTAGCCGAATCCTTATTCGCTTCATATAAAGCTCGTTCATACGTAATCTTATTATAGAGTTCAAGCCATCGAGAAGTCAGTCTTTGTATATGCATACCACCGATGTACAAATCGACGTGATCAATCAAATGAACAGCTTGATAACGTGAAACACCTGACGATCTTAACGCGTCTCGGTAAGGCCTACTTGGGAAAGTTAGATTATATCTAAGTGTCATTCCTGTAATAAGATCGCCTGCATCAAGAGGTATGAAACAAATAGATTCTTTATCGTAATCCGCACCAGTAACAGGGATTTCGAGTGTATCAAAAGCAAACTTTGTATGCTTTTTTAAAGTAAACAAAAAATGAGATTGTGTGGGATTTTCATTAATCCATACATTCTGTAGACCTCTAGTAGCCAAATTTAGCCGCCCTGACATACTTATTTTATCCTTTTATTTTTTTAACTCACAAAAGATATAAAACCATTTTCAAAGTTTAACATATTGTAGCCGGTATAATATAGATACATCGTGAAATCTTCAAGTGAAAACGGTTCCGCTAAATACCCCAGCGACGGCGACTGCAACCCAAATAGATACTTATGCCGATCTTCGACGTAACGGATCTCTGTATTCTTTGATAAATTTGACAGTTCTATATGTAATTGTGTTTTGTCAGAATTGAGTTGTGAAAAATCTAGAAACCCCGAAGGTTGTGTACTTTTTGGATAAAGAGCAAAATTATAAGAGAATATATCACCATACGCTAAACTCGAATGTACTTTCGCCTCCGTGAGATCGTAATGTGAAAAATTTGCCAATTTATTAGGAATTAAACCAGATTCCGACATTTTTGATGTATAAGGTATATAGCGCTTAAAATATTCTGCATTCAATTTTGTGACTCTCGGGAATACTTCACCATTTAATGTAAATGAAGCGCGTCCCAGAATAGTTAGGGGATCCTCAAATCTAAAACGAGAACCTTTGAAATTCATTCGATTTTGCACTTTGATTTCGTGATAATCCCCTTCATCCTCGTAATACTTTGATCTAAAAAACCAATGAAACATCTTTACGGGTATACTTGGTTCTAAATTTATACTGAATGTTCGGTCATTTTTTAAATGTATATCAGTAGAAGTGTGTTTCTTCATATATTCTACAGGTATAGTTATGGGATTATTTTTATAGTAAAGTCGTTCTTCATTGTTCAATGTGATTTCTTCTGTGACAATCTTAAAATTATCAATCAATTTCGAGGGTAATACTCGTGACGCAAGAGTGGAGTATATAAAATACGTGGGTTTGTGAAATTCGATCTCAATTTGAATTTTTTGCCTGTGAATCGCACATATGGGAAATGGGGGCTTTCTTTGTTGGTTTTCCTCGTATGCATCTCCACCATAGTTTTGCGAAAAAAAGAATGGTATATGAATAAATAAATTATTTTGTGCATCTAAATCGAGTTCGGGTACGTATGAAGATCTATTTGAATATCTATTTAGGTTAAACTGTGCATTTAAGGAAAGTTTTTGATCGTAACTTTTATATAATTGATCAAAAATTACGAACATCTCATTATCAATTTCTTGTAAAATGGTTTCATTTACACTCATTTTTATATTTTTTATAAGTCTTCTCCCCACAAAATCACCGTAGAACCAGTCAGACTTTTCACTTGCAGTCCATTCTGGTAATGCGATTTTTACCCATATATTTGTAAGAATGTCGCCCATTGTCTGGGGATTGAATTCAACCTTGACAGTGTGTCCAAAGGGCCACCATTCATTTCTTCCCAAATTATCAACTGTATGAGTGCGATGATATTTTCTAAATTCCGAATGTTGTTTATACGAAGGATTAAATAGGGAATCTTCTGGGTCTTTGGAAAGGAGGTGTGTATCCTGCTTTCCAATAGCTTTAAGGGAAATTTTAGCAGCCTCACCCATATCTACTTACTGCTCACATATTTTTAATATCATTCTTCCACATCGTAATGTGACTGGTCTTCAACATTTTCTCTAGATCATCCTTCGCCTGTTTCGCTTCATCTAGCAGAGCCTTGACGCGCTCTTCAGTATACTCAACCGTCTTCGTGTTGAGGAGGTAGTCTAAGTTTCCATCAATCTTGGGGAAGATTGAAGACATCTCCGCCTCCAACTCCACCTTCTTTCTTTTGAACACTACCAACTTCCCCTCAATCACCATCGAGACAAACTTTGATTTATGGTCACACATCTCTGCTCGCTTC
>Ga0208428_1000144_pt1 | contig 34810 bp, 45 predicted proteins | sample DEB08_DNA_11_FD_184535 | JGI IMG/M metagenome (GOLD analysis project Ga0208428, IMG submission 184535) | Aqueous microbial communities from the Delaware River and Bay under freshwater to marine salinity gradient to study organic matter... | ecosystem: Environmental > Aquatic > Marine > Coastal ... | reverse complement strand
AGTCCAGAGGACAGCGACCAGCATCAAGCCAACCGAGAGCAGGCTGCTCAACACCCCCGCCCTCTCCAACGCAGGGCTCAACTCAGACGCGCTGAGCTGATTGCCGACACACAAGAGCAGACCGAGAATGCCAATGAGCAAGCAGACGCGAGCTGGAAGAGGCACGGTGTCGGCGCTTTGCCCCCTCACGTTGTCACAGGCTCACATCCGCCTCCACATGGCGCGGGTAGACGCTCAAATGGGGCATCTTCCGCAGGGACCATGGGCCAGCCCGAGCTCACGTCAGCGCCAGAGGCCTTCGCTGCCGTGGCCCTCGCTGCGATTGCAGCCGATGGGGAACTGAGTGCTGTTGAGGCCAGGGCCCTGCGCCAACAACTGGAATATCGCCAACCCTTCCGCAGGCTGAGCGATCAGGACATGGGTGCACTGCTGGATCGGGTGTTGCTGCAACTCAGGGCCAGCAGTTGTGCGGAGCTGATCCTGCAGGCAACCCCCCTCCTTTCAATGGCACAACGGGAAACGGCCTTGGCCGTTGCGGCCCACCTCATTCACGCCGATCACATCGAAACCCAAGCCGAACTGACCTTCCTGGATCAATTGCGGGACGCCTTTGGCCTTGAGCCAGCACGAAGTGCATCAATCCTTGAGGTGATCTCCCTGCTGCATCGCGACAGCTTGGCCAGCTAGGGGCAGACTGTGCCCAGGTTTAAGCGTTCGCTGGTGCGTCACGTCCTCCGCAGAAAGCTCTGGTCTCTGGTGATGGCCGCTGCCCTGGTGCTCACCAGCCTGATCGCGCCATCGGCAGCACTCGCCACTGGATTGGCCGACTTTCCTGTGCAGCGTCCCAGCAGCCACGTGATTGATAGTGCCGATGTGCTGAGTCGCGCCGCCAGCGGTGATGTCAACCAGCGACTCGAGCAGTTCTCGGAATTGGGGGTGGATGCCCGCTTGGTGACCCTGAGGCGCCTGGATTACGGCGTCAGCCTGGAGACCCTCGGCGAGGAACTTCTGCAGCAGTGGCAGGACGAGGCCAGCCGCGATGGCTTGCTGTTGCTCCTGATCGAGGCGCAGAACAACAGTGCAGCCGTCGTTGCCAGTCCAGCTCTGCTTGAGCAACTTCCCTCCACCTTGCTCTCCAGCACGGCCATCAGCACCATGGGACTTCCCCTGAGGGAGGGCTCCCGCTACAGGCAAGCCAGCCTCGACGCCCTAAGCCGACTCGAAGTCGTGCTCAACGGGGGCGAAGATCCCGGTCCGCCACAGCTTGTGGAGCGCATGCCAGTTGAGACCAATATTCCAACCAAGGAAGAAACCGAGTCCAGCAACGCCTTCCTTTGGGTTGTCGTTTTGCTGGTGGTTGGCACCCTGGTGCCAATGATCACCTGGTGGGTCTTCTCCCGCTGAGATCGCCATGGGGTTGACCGATTGGATTGGAAGCTTTGATCGGGCCAATACCCACGATCTGAGCAACAACCTCGAGAGAGCCTACGAAGCCGCGCTCCTGATTCAGAGCCTCGAGCTTGAGTACTACAACGACCGCCCAGTTCGCCCTGAGATCGAACTGAGCATCCCTCAATCCGCCAAGGCCCTGATGCTGCGCCGCTTTCGCGCAGCCCTGCAGGTCGCCCAGGACAACCTGGCGGATGTCGCCCCGAAGCGTTCCGAGCTCGATAGCCAAGAGCTCAGACAGTTGCAGCTTGTGGAGAGCGTTGTCTCCCGCTACGGCCGAGGACGCAGCAGCGCTCCAGCCATGTCCCGGTCCCCGGAGATGCTGCCCCGCAGCCTGCTGGGTGTGTTTGATGGGGTCCGCCGCCAGCTCGACCCTGAGGCCGAAGCCTCCTTGGTGGCTGGTTTCCGCCGCCGGCGGGACTCGACTCTGGTGTCCCTGCGGGTGCTGCTTCTGTTGATTCTCGTGCCGCTGGTGATTCAACAGGCCAGTAGGAGTCTGGTGATCTCACCGCTGATGAATCGCTATGCACCGGAGATTCCCTTCCTCAATTACACCAAGCCCCACCTTCAAGAGAAGGCTGTCGCCAAGTTGAGGCTGTATCAACAGGAGCTCGAGTTTGAGGCTCTGTTGGAAGGGAAACAGCCTCCCTCCCCAGAGGAGATTCAATCCGCCCTGGCCCGCCGGGCCAATGCCCTCAAGGATGAAGCGGATGCAGAAAGCATCGAAGCTTCAAAGAATGTCCTTGCCGACCTGGCGGCGCTGGTTGGCTTTGTCTTGGTCTGCCTGTTTGGCCGCCGGGACCTTCAGGTGCTGCGGGGCTTTCTCGATGAGGCCGTTTACGGCTTGAGCGACAGCGCCAAGGCCTTCGCCATCATCCTGTTCACGGACATTTTTGTTGGCTTCCACAGCCCCGAAGGATGGACCGTCTTGCTCGATGGGATTGCCCACCACCTGGGGCTTCCCGCGGAAGAGAACTTCATCCTTCTGTTCATTGCCACCTTCCCGGTGGTGCTGGCGACGATTTTCAAATACTGGATCTTCCGCTACCTCAACCGCGTTTCTCCATCGGCCGTGGCCACCCTCAAAAACATGAACGGTGGTGGCTAGTCCCGCCGAGCCTGCGGGTCTGGTTGTTGTCACTGGACCCAGCCGCAGTGGCAAAAGCCGTTGGGCCGAACATCTCGCTGCGCTCCACCCGGGCCCAGTTCTCTACCTCGCCACCGGACAGCCTCCTGGCGAAGACGAACGCTGGGCACAACGGATCCGAGACCATCAAGACCGCAGACCCTCTGGTTGGCAGACCCTGGAAGTCGGCGCCGACCTGACCGCTGCGCTTTCGGGTCTCACTCCATCCGCTGATGGCCAGGAGCCCAGGCTCCTGTTGATCGACGCCCTGGGAACCTGGCTCGCCCAACACCTGGAGGCCTCTGCTGAGCAGTGGCAGGACTGCAGCACGGCCCTGTTAAACCAATTGCAACAGCAGCATGAGCCTGTGATCTTGGTGATGGAGGAAGTCGGTTGGGGCGTGGTTCCTGCCACGGCCATCGGCGGGCTCTTCCGCGACAGGATGGGGGACCTGCAACAACGGTTGACCGCGATCAGCCATGAGGCTTGGCTCGTGGTCAGCGGCCGAGCCCTGAACCTCCACGAGCTCGGTATCCCCGTCCCGCGCTAGATGCCATGCCCAGGGTGGTCCTGTTTCAACCGGAGATTCCACCGAATACGGGGAACGTGGCCCGCAGTTGCGCAGCGACCTGCACCGAACTGCATCTGATCGAGCCCTTGGGCTTTCAGATCGATGACCGAACCCTGAAGCGGGCCGGTCTCGACTATTGGCCCTGGGTTCAACTGGAGCGCCACGCCAACTGGGAGCAGTTCCTCGAGAAGCGGCGTCAGCGCGGCGGCCGCCTGCTCGCCCTGAGTCGCCACGCCAGCGAGCCGTACCACCGCATTCAGTACCGAGCGGATGACTGGCTGCTGTTTGGCCGTGAGAGCAGCGGCCTGCCCGGGGAGCTCCTAGAGCACGTGGATCAGCGACTGTTGATCCCCATGCCGGGCTCGGTGGACCAGGGCGGCGGGGTGCGAAGTCTGAATCTCGCGACATCCGTGGGTGTTGTTCTCTTCGAGGCACTCAGGCAACTCGAAGTGGGCTAACCCTCTGCAGGGCAAGGGGTCTCAGATCGAGATTGGGTTGTGGTCGACCCAGAAGTTGACCCTTATGACTTGCGCGGGTACCGGCCAGTCGTTAATCTCGCGCCGTCCGGAGGATGTTGGCTTCTCCACCGGGCTTTGACCTTTGGCCAAACTGGATGAAGCCTGTTCACTTTCTACTGACGACGGCAGCCAGCACTGCAGCCCTTGGGGCTGCCGGCACCGTTGTCGCCCCCTCCCTGGCTGACTCCAAGTCAGGGATGCTTCCTCAGCTCTCAGCTCCACCCGCCATCAGTGCAGACCTGATTGCTGCCGCTGAGACCAGGCCCAGCACCGAGAAGATCTGGGTCAAAGCCCGTCAAGCCATCACCCTTAAGCACCTCGCCAGCCAGTTGGCGCAGGACGAGATGCTGATCAGCCAGCTCAACGACGTCAAGGCTGATCACGTCTTTGGTCGCAGTGAATGGATGGTTCTCCCCAGTACCACCATCAAGCAGGTCAAGACGGTTTCCGCTGTCGACACCTCTGAGCTGCGACGCACCCCACCCCTTGAGGCACCGCCGGAGCCCAGCGAGACCGCTCGCATCCGCCGCGGTGACACCACCCTGGCCAAGGTTGCCCAGCGCTACAACCTCAGCATCCAGAAACTCCTGAAGCTGAATCCCGGTCTCCGGGGAGCCCAGCTCGTTGTTGGTACGCCGATTCGTATCGCCCAAGCCAGTGCTGGTCGCAGCCGCATGGTGCTTGGTCTGAAGCCCGTTGGCTCCGGTGGTCTGAGCTGGCCCGACCAACCCGACTTTGGGTTCGGCGACGGGGAGAACTTCAATGACCGTGCCTGGGTCTGGCCCACCAAGGGCATCTTTACCTCCGGCTATGGCTGGCGTTGGGGTCGGATGCACCGCGGCATCGACATTGCCAACAACATCGGAACGCCGATCGTTGCGGCTAAATCGGGTCAGGTGGTCTCCGCTGGCTGGCATGGCGGTGGCTACGGCTATCTCGTTGAGCTGCGGCATGCCGACGGAACCTTGACCCGCTACGGCCACAACAGCAGGATCCTGGTTCGTGCTGGTCAGGTCGTGCCCCAGGGCAAGGTGATCTCCCTGATGGGCAGCACCGGGCGGAGTACAGGTCCCCACCTGCACTTCGAAATCATCCCCGCCGGCCGTGGAGCGGTGAATCCGCTTCAAATGCTTCCCCCTAGGGCCTGATCGCAGCTGCGAACAGGGTTTCGGCACGGCGATCCTCTACAATCACCTCACCGCGGCTCGGTAGCTCAGCTGGTTAGAGCGTGGGATTCATAACCCCAAGGTCGGGAGTTCAAGTCTCCCCCGAGCCATCGCTTATTGCCTCGCTTCGGCGGGGCTTTTTGCTGTCTGGGACTGGGTTTTCAGGGATTCCACAGCCGGGACCATTCTGAGCCACTTGTGACGACTTGGGGCTGCTTGTAGCCAAAACGTGCTGACTACTCAGCACGTTTCTGGGGAACACTCACAGGGTCCTGCGGCGCACCCGAGCCATGAGTGAGACCGGTTTGCAACCAGCCCCCTTCTGGGAACAGTGCGTCCATGAGCTGAAGATCCGCCACTCGCGCTTCCGGCTGCGTAGGCATGCAGCCAGCCCATACATCTACGTACGCGAGATGGAAGGCGGTCGTAAGGTCAACGAGTTTTCGCTCAAGCCGAAGCGCTGGTGCAGTCGAGACGACATCGAGGAAGCACGCGATCTCTGCATCCAGGGCCATCGGCAAGGCAGTTGGCCGACGCCACAGAGCCGCCGAACTGTTGCCAGCGGGTCTGACTGGTCCGAGCTGGCGGAGGCCTGCATTGCCGATATCAAGCTTCGGATCTGCAAAGAGGGCAGCCGGGCCCACTCCATCAATGATCTGCGCAAGAGGATTGCCCAGTTCAGAGGCCCCGTCGAAGCCAGGCGACTTCAGGCCTGGGTGCTGGAACACGACCCACGCCTCCAGCTCAAGAGCTTCAACCGTCGAATCGAGACGCTCTCCCAGATTCATCGCAGTGGGCAGATGGACCTGACGGCCGAGCTGCAACGCCTCAGAGACATGCGACCCAAAGGGGCCGCGGAGAAGATCCGCAAGGCGTCCTCAATGCGGGTGCGGGTCATTCCGACTGATGAGGACCTCCAGCACTGGCTGGACCGCCTGGAGCCATTTCACCAATGGGTGTTCGGCTGTATCGCCACCTACGGCCTCCGTCCCCACGAGCTCTGGCACGCCGAGGGGATCGATCGCCAGGGCTGGATCAGCATCCCCGGTGACATGAAGACCAAGACCAGCGAGCACTTCGCTCCTGCCATCCCGGAGGCCTGGGTGGAGCGCTACGGCCTGCGGGAGAACTGGGACCAAGTCCACGGCCAACTCAACGCCCGCTGGAAGGTGCGGTTTGCGGAGGTCTCCGGCGTGAAGATCGCCGTGAACAATGTGGCTGTTTCGAACGCGCTCTACAAGGAATTCCAGCGGAAGGGTCTGAAGAAGCTTTGGGCCCCGATCGCGGACGGAGAAGGGATGGATTGGGTTCGGCCGTATGACCTGCGTCACGCCTACGCCATTCGCTGTGCCACCTCGGTCGAGACAGCGGAGGCTTTTGACGACGACATGGCCACCTGGATGGGCCATGGCGTGGATGTGCATCGCCGCATCTATCTCCGCTGGCTGAGCTCCAGTCGGCGTAAGGAAGCGCTGCAGCGACGCAGAGGTCAGGGGGTGGCGGTGAACGCGATCCAGTCCCACACCGCACCAGTGGCGCTACCGGATGACATCACACCGGATCTTCTGGAGATGGCCCGCAAGCTGAAAGCGGCGGGTCTGGTATCGACCTCAGCGGGCTAACGCGTGACTTCATCTGGCTTGCGGAAGAGCCCGTCGAGGTAGTGACGCACGACCGGGTTCTCTTAGCAGCCCTGCTGAAAGAGGAATCCGGAAACGGCCGAATGCATCAGCCGGTATTGATCCCATTGGGGGTGGCGCTCAATGAAAGAAACCATCGCGTCGAAGAGATCGGCCGGCAATTGGTTTTCCACACTGATGTGTGGTGCCATTGCATCAGGAACCTCAGCCAACCACCACCTCAGAACAAGCACCGACCCATCAGCGCACGGAGACCAGCCAAACGTCAAAAGAAAGGAATTGCGATCACAGCCCGATTGGACGCGAATGGACCTTGACGCGCGCGGGGCAGAGGCAGTCAAGACGAGGTCTAGAGCTCCTCCTCCCACAGCCCCATCCGCGTCAGCCAGGCCTCCGATTGCTCAAAATTCCAGCCGTGATCGGCCTCCAGTACATCGGCGATGGCGACCATCAGGTCAAAGGCATGGCCGTCGTAGCCGCCGCAGCGCAGTGCCTTGAGCTGCAGGCTCTGACCCAATTGCAGTAGGTCCAGCTCAGCGAGCCAGTCACCCTGCTCGAAGGCCTCGAGGGTGTGCTGACAAGGCGCCGAGGCCTGGGGGAGATGGGGGGTGACCAGGGGCAGTAGAGCCCTGGCACCAAGAACGAGACGCTTGAAAAAGTCCATGCGGGACGAGGAAACAACCCAGAAGGGTTCCGTCCGCAATCCACTGTCCAAACCTCAACTCTTGTGCACCAGCGACCGCGAGGCAATGGGTGCTTACTCGGATTGCAGATGCCCGCAGGGTCAGTGAATCTGGAGAGACCAACACAAGGAGGCGCCACCGATGGCTGACACCCCACCCGAGCAGCACAAGAAGCACGCTGACTGCAGGCCCCTGCTCCAACAGTCTTCACCCAACCGTGGGCGGGTCGTTCAGCCGGGCATGTCGAGGAAGGGCATCAAAAGCCGCCTCACTCTGTACGCCTGACTGATCGACACTCCGTTTGCGCCGCCACAGGTGCCCCAGGAGATCAAAGCAACCCACACCTGGAACGTTCGGCCCCAGGTGCCAACGCCAGCAGCTTCGACCGATCATTGCCATTGGAATGGTGATTCACCCTTGACCCTCGGGCATTGCTCGGGGGTTTCTGGTGGCATGGTGCTTGTTCAATGTGGATGCCTGTGGTGAACATCGCTCACATGCGGGTGTGCATGGGCGGTTTGGGAATGCTCGTGTTCATGGGCATGCCAGAAGGGGTGATCGGTGTCCATCCCCTCGAGCTCCTGCGGGCTGTGCTCGTGCTCGTGGTGGAGATCGCCTGCTGCTAGGTCATGGCAGTGGCGATGGTCGTGGCGCAGCGCATGATGCTGATGCCAGTGGCTGTGTTCTTCCCTCAGCAATAGAACGACGCCTGACCCCATCAATCCGGCGGCAACACTCAGGTTCAGCGTGAAGGAATCACGCAGCACCACAAGCGCAAACAAGGCGCCCACAAAAGGCGCTGTGGAAAAGATCACGGCTTCCCGCGCTGCACCCAGATCCCGCAACGCCAGGAGATCCAGCCAGATCGAAAGGCCGTAGCCCAGTGCACCGACAAGCAGCAAGGCCGCGCAGACGGTGGCAGGTGGAAAGGGATGCCCCAGGACCCAGGCAAGAACGAGCATGGGCAGCGATGCACCCAGTGCCTTGACGGTGGCAATCTGAATCGGATCGCGCAGACTCAGGCGTTGGCTGAGGTTGTTGTCGATCCCCCAGGCCAGGGTCGCCAGAGCGATCAGGGCAGCTCCGGTGGCATTGACACCGCCGAGTGATCCATCCGAAAGAACGATGGCCCCAGCGATGGTGAGCGCTGCTGCCGCAGCGCCGCGTTTGCCGAGATGTTCACGCCCCACCAGAACAGCGATGGCCAGGGTGAAGACGGTCTCAAGGTTGAGCAACAGTGAACTCGATGCGGCTGGTAACCGCGCCAGGCCGTGAACCAGGGCAACGGGCCCGACGATCCCGCCCAGAAGGATCAACCCAGCCAAGGCAGGCGCATCACGCCGTTGGAGGGGGCTTTCATCCTGGGTTCGGCCTTTCATCAGCCGAACAATCGCCAGAGCCAGAGTCGCCCCTGCGTAGAGCAACCCGGCAATGCTCAGGGACGAACCGCTGGCCGTGAACGTACTGATCAGTGGGGCGCTGCATCCGAACAGCACGGCCGCAGCGAAGCCAGAGAGTTGACCGCATCTCAAGGATGCCATCGGTTTGATCGGGTTGCTGAACTTCACTCAGTTCTGGCTGCTGTCCTTGGAAGCATCCAGTGCGTTGCGCAACATCTGCGTGTTGCCTCTCAGGAGCACATCACCTTGACGAACACCCTGAAGGATTTCCGCTTGCCCCGCCGTTTGCTGGGCCACCACCACAGCAACCTGTTCCACAGCCCCCCGTTGATAGCGAAAGACCACCGGTGATCCATTGATCAGGGCAATGGAATCCTGCGGAACAATGAACCGTTGCTCGGAGGATGGGATCTGCACAAAGGCCGTGATAGCTGTTCCGATCGGTGGGAGTTGAGCATCAATAGGTTGCGCGCGGAGCAGCATCACGCGCCCGGCGGTTTGCGCATCAGGTGCCACAGCGATCACCCGTGCCTGCAGCGTCTGAGCTCCCGCTCGAACGCGCAGCAGCTGTCCGGTCCTGATGTTCGTGGCGAGTCCCGGTGACACGAGGAAGCGAAGCTCACCCCCTGTGACATCACTGATCTGGGCCACGTCTTCCCCCACAGACAGGACGGCACCGGGTGAGGTGCTCACAGCAGTGACCTGACCGGCAATTGGACTGCGAATCAACAGACGCCCTGAATCATCAGGCTTCCCTAGCGCTGAAGCCTTGGCAGCGGCTGCCCTGGCTGTCGTCGCGGCTGTAACGCTGGCGATGCGGCGGCTTTCCAGCTCCTGGGTCGAGAGTGCACCTTGCCGTGCCATGGGTTCGGCAAGGCGGTACAGGTATGCGAGCGAGTGCGCCGTGGCCTGCGCTGCATCGGCATCGGCGCGTACAGCAGCCGCATCAGCGCTTTGGACTTCAGCGATCGGTTCGCCAGCACGAACACGGGTGCCCGGTGACACCATCAGACGTAAAACACGTCCCGCCACAGGCATCCCCACGCTTGAGCGCGACGATGTTGCTGCTTCAACAAAACCAGTGATCGGACGTTCCGTGCCCGAGCTCAGTTCGGGGCGAACAGTGGTCAATCCCAATCGCCGAAGCTGGTCTTCGCTGAGAGCCACGCTGCCATTGGCATCCGCACGGTCCATCGCCGCAACCGATGGCGCAGAGACCGGCCGGCTGCTCTGGCGACCCACACCGATTCCAACCAGCAGAGATGCGGAGATCGCCAGAGGAAGAAGCACGCCGGGTTGGCGCAGGTGATGCGTGAGGTGGTTAAGGCTCAGGTTCATGACGGGAGAGAGGCAAGAGACGACGCCGAACCGTCGCGGGCGGGCAGCAGCCAATGGCCAAAGCGTGCATAGAGCGCCGGGAGCACCAGCAGGGTCAGGGCCGTGGAGGTGATCAATCCACCGAGCACCACCACAGCCAACGGTTGCAGGATTTCATTCCCGGCCCCGAAAGCGAGTGCAAGAGGCAAGGCTCCGAGTGCCGAGGAGAGGGCTGTCATCAGGATGGCGTTGAGGCGCTCCAGGCTTCCCTCACGGATCACCTCGCCCAGGGGTTGCCCTGCGCCGTGGCGGCGGTTGTAGTTGTCCACCAGCAACAACCCATTGCGCACGGCGATGCCAAACAGCGTGATGAAGCCGATCAACGAGGCGATCGATAGCACTCCTCCCGTGAGCAACACCGCCACCACACCTCCGATCAGGGCCAGGGGCAGGTTGAGCATGATCGCCACTGTGGCGGGCACTGATTTCACCGAAATCACCATCAGCACACCGATCACCACTGCGGCAACAGCGCTGTAGAAGACCAGAGACGCGGTTGCCCGCTCTTCTGATTCAAATTGACCGCCATAGCGAATGGTGTAGCCCTGAGGTAAACGCACATCCCGGGTGATGGTGCGCTGAATATCTTTCACCACACTGCCAAGGGGCCGACCGTTGACATTGGCCGAGACCACAATCAAGCGGGAAACATCTTCTCGGTTGACGATGTTGGCCCCCAGACCTTCCTCAACCCAGGCAACACTGCCGAGAGGAACGGTCATGCCATTGCTGAAGGCCACCGGCAACGAGCGGATGGCCTCCAGGTTCTGGCGAGCATTCTCCTGAAGCTGCACGAGCACATCGCTGCGCACACCCCCTTCCACCACGTGGCCCACCACCTTGCCGTTGAGCGCGATCTCCACTGCTTGCGACAGCTCCTCCACCGTGAGCCCGAGCGCCGCCGCGAGCGGGCGGTCGTAGTGGATCTGCACCTGGGGAATCGGCAGCTGCGGTTCCAACTGCAGATCCACCACTCCATCAATGGGTTTGATGGCCTTCTCCACCGCCTCACCGATGCGGCGCAGTTCGCCTAAATCGGTGCCGTAGATCTTGATTGCAATGGCACTGCGCACCCCCGAGAGCACCTCATCCATGCGATGCGAGATGAAGCCGCCGATGTTGGGCGCCACACCGGGCAGCTTCTGAAACGCCTGCCGCAGCTCGGCGATGGCAGCGGGCCGATTGGCCATGGCTTGATCGCTCAGTTCCACATCCACATGAGCCAGGTTCACGCCGGCCCCATCGGCATCACCGGGAGCGCGGCCCGTGCGCACCTGCACCCACTCAAACAAAGGGTTGTCTTGCAGGGAACGGGTCAGTGCAAGCCCCGCTCGGTTGGTCATCTCCAACGACACACCTGGATACAACACCATCGAATTCACCAATGACTTTTCGCGGAATTCCGGAAGAAAGACCCGCCCCAAGGCCGGCAAGATCAGGGTGGTTGCCACGATCAGGGCCAGTGCGATCGCCAGCACCCGCTGGGGTGAGCGCAGGACTAGATCCAGGATCGGGCGGTAGAGCCGCTCGGCCTGGTTAGCCAGCCAGGTGTTCTCCTCTGGCAGCTCCGCAGGCGCAAGCAGGATCGCGCACAACGCGGGTGACAGGGTCACCGCCACCAATGTGGAGGCCGCGATGGAGAGAAGATAAGCCAGGCCCATCGGCGCAAAGATGCGCCCTTCTACGCCGGTGAGCGAAAAGATCGGCGCAAACACCACCACGATGATCACGGTGGAGAACAGCACGGGCTGGCGCACCTCTACCGAGGTGTCGAACACCACCTGCAGGGGCGATTTGGGCGTGTCGCTGGCCCGGTTGCGGCGCAGCCCCCGATAGCAGTTCTCCATGTCGACGATCGAGTCGTCGACCACCGAACCGATCGCCACCACCAGCCCACCCAGGGTCATGGTGTTGATGCCCAGGCCCAGGCTCTTCATCAACATCAGGCCAATCAGCAGTGACAGCGGAATGGCGCTGAGGCTGATCACGGCGGCGCGCCAGTTCATGAGAAACAGCACGATCACCACCGAAACGATCACCACCCCCTGGAGCAGCGACTCGCTCACATTGCGGATGGCACTATCGATGAAATTGCTCTGACGAAATGTGGTCTGGACCTGTACATCGTTAGGCAGCGTGCGGTTCAACTCAGTCAGCCGCTGCTCCACCGCCCGAGTCACGGTGGGTGTATCCACATCGGGCTGCTTGATCACCATCAGCACAACGGCGGGATTTCCGTTGAAACTGGCATCACCGCGTTTGAGCGCCACACCGCGCTTCACCTGGCCCAAGGTGGAGAGCAGTACCGGGCGTCCCTGCTCGCTCTGCACCGCCGCATCGGCGAGATCACTCACCTGCGTAACCTGAGCCAGGGGGCGAATCAACCGCTCCTGGCCACCCCCGATCAGGAAGCCCCCAGGGCTGGTAGCCATCGCCGAGCCAACACCCTCCATCACCGCCTGGAGCGAGACAGCCTGAGCCTGCAGCTCCTGGGGATCAAGCAGCACCTGAAACTGCTGCTCATCGCCGCCGTAGATCGTGACCTGGGCGACGCCGGGCACCGCCAGGATTGACTGGCGGTAAGAGCGTAGGATCAGCTGCTGCAGATCCATGAGCGATGTGGCGCCATCGCCGGTCACCGTGAAGGCAACCTGCAGGATCGTGCCCAGTGGCGAGACCAGTGGGGAGACCTCGGGAGCGTCGGCGTTGGCGGGCAGCTGGGCGCTCACCTGCTGCAGCCGCTCCGCCACCGATTGGCGGGCGCGGTAGATGTCGGCGTTCTGGTTGAACACCACCTGCACCATCGAGAGGCCGGGTTTGGAGGAGGAGCGAACCGTCTCCACGCCGGCAATACCGTTCACGGCCGATTCAATTGGCAGCGTGATCCGCGTTTCCACTTCCTCTGGTGAGAGCCCAGCGGCACTGGTTTGAACGTCCACCTGCGGCGGGGCAAAAGGCGGAAATACATCCAATGGCATCTGGCTCACGGCCAGCAGCCCCCAGAGGCTGATGGCGATCGCTGCGGCAACGATCAGCCAGCGGCGTGCGATCGAAAACCGCAGCGTTGCGTTGAGCAACCGCTCAAGCATCCGTCTTCCTGCGGCGGGTCAGCCAGATGGCACCAGAGGCGAGCACCACAGCAGCGCCAGCTGCTAGGGCCGGGACGGGCAGAGCGGACTCGCTCGCCATTGTGCGCTCCTGTTGCGGAGCGGGTTTGTTGTCTGCTGCCGGCTCAGCCTGTTGTGTCTTTTTCGATTCCGCGTAGAGCGAGAGGGCGCCGGAGATCACGACCTCGTCGGTGGGATCAAGGCCCTCGCTGATCACAACCCGGTCGCCCTGCCTGCCCCCCGTCACCACGAGCACGGGGTCGTAGGTGGTCTGGGTCTGCACGAACAGCAGTGGCTTGCCGTTGGCGTCGACCAGGGCGGTGGAGGGAACCGACAGCCCATCCGGCCCGTCTTCCGGCGTCGCCGTGGCCACCCCCAGCAAGGCATCGGTGTCGGCGTTGCGGCGCACCTGCCGCGCCTCGCCCTGCTGTTGAAATTCATCGCCATGGCCCACATGCGCCAGGGCCAGGGGCGTGGCGATGGGCGCTGCGAGTAAGGCTGTGGCAGCAAGGCTGGCGCTGGCCGCCAGCTGCAGGATTCGGGGAAGCAAAGGCCTGGGGAAGCACTGGATAGGCGGAAGTTGGCACAACCGGGATGAAAAACAGATGAAATCCACTGCCCTCACTAAGATCTGTGCCCTGTTGATCCGCCACGCCGATGCCCATGCGGATCCTGTTGGTGGAGGACGAGATGGATCTAGCGCGATCCATCCAGGCAGTCCTGGAGGGCCAGGGCCATGTGGTGGATCACTGCGTCAGCGGTCAGGACGGCTGGGTGCTTCTGGGGAGTGATCAGGCCCACTACGACCTGGGAATTCTTGATTGGATGCTCCCGGAGCTCAGCGGCCTCGATCTGTGCAGGCGAACGCGATCGCGGGGCCTGGCGCTACCGCTCTTGCTGCTCACGGCCCGTAACGAAACAGCCGACCGGGTTGAGGGCCTGGATGCCGGCGCGGACGACTATCTGAGCAAGCCCTTCGCGATGGAGGAGCTGCTCGCACGGGTACGGGCGTTGCAGCGGCGACAGCCCAGCTATCGGGCGCCGCTCCTGGAAGCCGGTTGCTTCCGGCTGGATCTCGCCGCGGGGCAGTTGCTCGTGGCAACAGCCGCAGCTGAGGTTTGCATTGAGCTCTCCACGAAAGAGCAGCAACTGATGAGCTATTTCCTGGAACACCCCGGTGAGGTGATTTCCGGCTCACGCTTGCGCAACCAACTGTGGAATCTGCAGCAGGATCCCATCAGCAATGTTGTTGCCGCCCAGGTGCGATTGCTGCGGCGCAAGCTTGCTTCTCATGGGCTTGCTTCTCCGATTGAAACCATACCGAGTAAGGGGTATCGGCTGAACCCGCATGCTGCGGTGTTGCTGTGATGACCATCCAAACGCCAGCGCATCGCCTGTTATTTCAAGCTCGATTGAGACTGGCGGGACTCTCCTTGCTGGTGATGGGTGCACTCCTTTACGGCGCGGGGTTCGCGATGGGACGGCTGTTGCTGCAGAGCCAGGACAGCGCCATCCGGCGTGAACTGCAAGCTCTTGCCGGCACCCTGCACGACAGTCTCAAGCCTGTCCTGCTGCCGCAGGCGGCCCGGCCCACGCCCGCACTTGTTTCGGTTCTACCGGGCCTCTGTATTGCAGGAGAGCCTTGCAAGGCACCGGATTCATTGGTTGAACGCCATGCCATCAGTGCCACCGATTCCGACCGCTACAAGCTGCGTGTTCTCGATCCCAACGGTGCTCTGCTGGCCAGCTCCCCCGGGGCTCCGATCCTGCTCCCGCCAGCGGCTGATCAAGGTTGGCAGCTCACGCAAGAACCCGCTGGCCGGCGCTGGCTCACCTACTCCATTCATCTGCATCACTCCAACAGCAACAGAGAACCCGTCTGGGGATTCCTTCAGATTTCACACAGCCTGAACGATCTGGACCGGGAAGCACAACAGCTGGTGTGGTTGGGACATGCTGTCTTCCTCGTTGCGCTGCTGGCCATGGGCGCTGCCAGCTGGTGGCTGGCTGGATTGGCGATGGCACCATTACTGGAGGCCTATCAGCGACAGGAGCAGTTCAGCGCCGATGTGGCCCACGAATTACGCACCCCGCTGGCCAACTTGATGGCAGTGGTGGAGACAGGACGCTGGGATCGGGTGCTGGCCCAGGGCCGGCGCCTGCAGAACCTGATCGGCGACCTGTTGTTGCTCGCCAGCCTTGAACGACCCTGCGAGCGGGAGCCGGCAACGGTGTGTGATCTCGCCGAGATCACGGCCGATGTGATGGAGGATTTTTCAGAGACAGCTGCGGCTGCTCAGGTGAGCCTGATTCACACGTCATGGATGTCCAGTGCCAAGGTGCTTGGGGCGGAGACAGAACTCAGCCGGCTTGTGATCAATCTGCTGAGCAACGCGATGCAGCACAGCCCAGCAGGTGGCGCGATCGACGTCTCCCTGAAGCACCAGGGTCGCCATTTCCAGCTTTCAATCACCGACAACGGACCTGGCATCGCTGAGGAGATGCAGGGCCGAATCTTTGATCGCTTCACGCGACTGGATCCGTCTCGCTCACGCCTCCAGGGTGGCAGTGGGCTGGGGCTGGCCATCGCGCAAGCCATCGCCGTCCGCCATCGCGCAGCAATCCAGGTGCACTCCAGGACTGGATGCGGCAGCTGCTTCTCCCTGGAGATTCCGGCGGCTGAGCCACCCCATTGACTCTCCACCGACTGGAGTGTTTACGGTGGAAGCAGTCGCCGTCCTCCTGTGCCTCTGTTGATGCCTCCAGTCGCCGCCATACCTGTGCCTGCGGTGGTTTCCGCCTATCGCTCCCCAAGCTGTGGCTGCTGCAAAGGCTGGCTGGACCACCTCAGGCAAGCCGGCTTCACAGTGAAGGACTACGTGACGAGCAACCTTGCGAGCATCAAGCAGCGCTACGGCGTTCCACCTCAGCTGCAGTCCTGTCACACCGCCCGGATTGGGGGTTACACGGTTGAGGGTCATATTCCAGTGTCGGCGATTCAGCGGCTGCTGAAGGAACGCCCACAGGTGGCCGGAATTGCCGTACCCGGTATGCCGCTCGGTTCGCCCGGCATGGAATCACCGTTCAAGACAGAGAGCTACACGGTGTTCACCTTCACCGAATCCGGCCGGACCCAAGCCTTCCAGACGGTGGAGGGTGATGGCTAAGCCGGAACTCAGCGCTGTGCGTCTCTACAGGATGGAGACGCCCGAGCATGCCTGTCCGTGGGGGCAGCGCGCGCTTCAGCTCCTGCGCGCCCAGGGGATTCCGTTTGAGGATCATCCTCTGCGCAGCCAGGCGGAGGTGGAAGCCTTCAAGCATGCCCACGGTGTGACCACCACGCCGCAGGTGTTTGCCGGCGCGGAGCGCATTGGGGGCTACACCGAGCTGGCGAAACGGCTTGGTGTCACCGCGGAAACAGCAGAGGTGTCCTACGCACCAGTGATCGCTGTGTTCCTGAGCGCTCTGTTGATCAACCTGGCATTAGGGGGCGAAATCCGGGGCTACATGGGCCTGGCGATCTGCCTGTTGGCGATGCTCAAGCTGATGGATATTGCGGCATTCGCTGCAAGCTTCCGCAAATATGACCTGCTCACGCAGCGTTGGCAGGCCTGGGGAAAACTGTATCCCGCTGTTGAGCTATTGGTGGGACTTGGGATGCTGCAATCGGCCGAGAGTATGGGCCTTGAAGCTGTGATTGGCGTGACAGCAGTGCTTCTCGGTGTGATGGGCATGGTCTCCGTCGGCAAAGCCGTGTTCGTCGATCACCTGGCACTGAACTGTGCCTGCGTGGGCGGCAACTCCCGCACACCGCTGGGGGTGGTGAGCTTCGCTGAGAATCTGATCATGGGGCTGATGGGTTTGGCGATGTTGATTCAGCCAGTGATGGCTCTTGCTTCTGGGGGTGCGTTGTGATCAGCCGGCGCTCCTTTCTCGCCCTGGCAGCCGGTGGCACTGCAGCAGCCTCAGTCGCGGCTCTGCGCCATGGCTGCCATGGCTGGGCCGCAGATCCACGGAGGAGCATCAACGCGGCGGCGACGTCGCCAGTGCGCTCTCAAGCTGGCCTGCTGGAGCTGGATCTGGTAGCGCAGGAAACGTCCATCAGCATCCCTGGCACATCAGGACGGGCACTCACCTACAACGGCTTACTCCCTGGCCCCCAGCTTGAACTGCAGCCTGGTGATGCGGTGCGGATCCAGCTGCACAACCGCCTGACTCAGCCAACGAATCTGCACTACCACGGCCTGCACATTCCACCCAGCGGAGCAGCCGACAATGTGTTCCTGAGGGTTGCTCCTGGCCAGCGACAGAGCTGCAGCTTCTCCTTGCCGGACAATCACCCGGCGGGCCTCTTCTACTACCACCCCCATCACCATGGAACGGTGGCTGACCAGGTGTTTGGTGGCCTGGGTGGTGCGCTGCTGGTGAGAGGCGATCTCGATCGCATCCCTGAAGTGCAGGCGGCCCAGGAAGAAGTGCTTGTGCTCAAGGATCTTCCAGCCGCCAACCAGCGCTCCGGTTCTGGTGTGATGCTTGGCCGAGAAGGCTCGATTCTGAGCGTGAACGGCCAGGTGAAGCCCGAGCTGCAGGTTGCAGCCGGCGGCTTGCTGCGCCTACGCCTTCTCAACGCCTCCAATGCCCGCTTCTGGCGACTGGCGCTGGAGGGTCACACCATGCATCTGATTGCCACTGATGGTGGTGCACTGGAGCAACCACTGCCGTTGCAGGAGTTGCTGCTGGTGCCCGGCGAGCGTGCCGATGTGTTGGTGCAGGTGGCTCCCGAAGGTGGTCGGTTTCGCTTGAACAACCTCCCCTACAGGCGCCTGGGGCGCCCAATGATGGGCGGCATGGGTATGGGCATGGGTATGGGCATGGGTATGGGTATGGGCATGGGGAGAGCGGTGTCTGGCCAGGAACAAGCTGATGTCATCGCAACGGTGAGCACCAATGGCGTTGTAGCGCCGCAGCCTCTGCCGCAGCAGCTCTTAGCGGTGGAGGAGCTCCCCAGCCCGCTGCGTACGCGCCGATTTGTGATGAATCACGGCATGGCACCAGGCATGGGCATGGCCTTTTTGATCAACGGCCAGAGCTACAACCATGGGCGCATTGACACGCGCGTGCAATTGGGAGACACAGAGGACTGGGAGCTGCTGAACACAGGCGTGATGGATCACCCCTTCCATCTGCATGTGAATCCGATGCAGGTGATCAGCCGCAATGGCAGGCCTGAGCCCTACCGGGCCTGGCGGGATGTGGTGCTGGTGCGCCCTGGCGAAACCGTGCGCGTGCGCACCCGCTTCAGCGACTTTGCTGGCAAGAGCGTGTATCACTGCCACATCCTCGATCACGAGGAGCTCGGCATGATGGGCAACATCTTGATCGAAGCCTGAGCACTGCGCTGATCGCGCAACGCATCAACGGCCGCCGCAGCGCTCCCAGGTGTTCAGCATCGTGTTGAGTTCGGCTTCCAGGCTCTGTAGTTCGTGGACGCGCTGCTGAATCTCGGTGAGCTTGCCGCGGATCGTGGCCTGGAGATCGTTGCAGGTGCAATTCCCGGATCGCCGTGCACCCAGCACAGTGCCAACCGTCGCCAGCGGTAGATCCATGGCCCGCAGACGGCGGATCAAGGCCAGCTCGGCAAACACCGAGTCGTCGAACAGGCGGTAGCGCCCATCAGAGCGCGCCACCGGCTGGAGCAGGCCCTGGTCGCAGTAGAAGCGGATCGTTTTCACCGAAACGCCACTGCGCTCCGCCACCGCACCGATCTTGAGCAACGCATCCGAAGCCGTCACGGGGATTGACTCTCCTGTAAGGGGAGACCAGACACTATCTGGACTCGTGCTGTCCGACTTGCGTCGCCTTCTTCCTCTGGTTGCCTTTGCCTCCCTCTGGCTACCGGCCGTGTCCGTGGCACAGCCGGCGATGGATCACTCAGGTCACGATCACAACCACGACCACCATCAACGGCAACCGAGCCAACAGCCGCACCATGGGCATGACCATTCGGTGGGCCCTGCAGGCAGCACCTACGACCTGCGCTGGATCGACGCCATGGTGCAGCACCACATCGGTGCGCTGCGCATGAGTGAATTCGTATTCAACATTGGTTCACCGGGCGTGGGAGCCCTGGCCAACGGCATCTGGAATGAGCAGAGCAATGAGATCAAGGCGATGGGGCAGTGGCGCAAAGCCTGGTATCCCCAGGCTCCGGTGTATCCAGTGATGCTGCCTCCCGGTGGCAATCCCAACAGCCTGGAAGCCCTGCGGCGGATGAGCGCCGCACAGATCACGGCGATGCAGATGAGCGGATCGGCCCCCAGCCCTGAAACCCGGGTGAACTGGTTTCTTGAGGGCATGATTCAGCACCACGGCGGTGCACTGGAGATGGCGCACGACGCCCTGGATAAATCCACCAACCCCACAATCCTGCGGCTGGCGCGCCAGATCATCGTGACCCAGCGCCGCGAAATCATCGAGCTGCGCCGCATGCTTCGGCGTGACGGTCTCAACAAACCGGCTTACTACAAGTACGACGCTCTGTTTTCACTGTGATCAGCCCAGTCCCCCAGCGCTGCACCATTGTCACAGTGCTGCTCAGCGCCACACTGCTACTTCCTCAAGCCAGCTGGGCCCACTCCAAGGGGCTCTACTCGACCCGATCCGAGACCGAGCAACGGGCCAAGCAGCTCGGCTGTGATGGGGTGCACGACAACAACGGCCGCTGGATGCCCTGCAGCAACGAAGCGATGCTGCACAAGGAACTGCGCGAGGAGTGACGCCCATGCCCCGCTCTCTGCAACACCGGGCTCGGCGGTTGCATCGACTGCTCGTTCCACTGGCAGCGGCACCGCTGTTGCTCACGGCCGCCAGCGGCTCGCTTTACAGCCTCCTGCTGGAGCAGGGCGTGGATGCCTTCTGGCTACTCAAGATTCACACCGGACGCTTCGGACCGTTGAATCTGCAGCCGTACTACTCGATTCTGCTCGGCATCTTCACTCTGGTGGTGATCCTCTCCGGGCTGAGTCTCTGGTTCTCAAGGCCGAGGCGAGCCTGAACCACCGAGATTGCCAACCCAACGGCAGCTCTACAACATCAACCGTTCTGTTCTCCCGGCTCGGGATTCACCAGTGCGAGGCGACAGCCCGGGAAGAGCTCCTGGCCGTTTCCCAGTGCTTCCTCGCGGCTGTCGGCCTCGATCCGCACGGTGGTGGTGCCATCGGCGGAGTCGATCAGCAGTTCGTAGAGCAGTCCCATGGCAGCCGTATCCACTGGGGGCGTTATAGAAACTCTGCTGCTTCTTGTCGCCCTGAGGAGGGGCATCTACAGCAAAAAGCCCCGAGCCATAGCCCAGGGCGGAGGAGAGCCAGAGGTCTGCTGTCAGGCGTCAACCCCTGCCGGCTCTGATGTCCCAGAATGCCGCGCCGACGCTGTAGCTGGCGATCCCGATTTGCTGTTCGTAGCTCTGGCGTGCCTTGAGCTGGCACTCGATCTCTTTGCAGCCGATCGAATAGCTCCATTGCTTACGGCCGGCGCGGCGGTTGAGCACCAGATCGGGAGTGATCTGATAGCCCTGGCCGTCTTTGCCGGCCGGCAGATGGGAGCGCAGATCACCGCGCAGGTGCGCCAGGCGCAGTTGTTCATTCAGTTCTTTCTGCTCGTGAGCCAAGAGCTCCTGCTGGTGCTTCACCTCAAGCAGGCGGGAGACACAGGTGGTGATGGACTCGGCGGAGAAGCGAGGGTCCTCCACTCCAGCTTCGGCTGGGAGGACACCAGCTGCTGCCAGGAGTACGAGAGCCTCAGCTGAGCCGGGGCTGGGTTCACCAAGGACAGGGGCGGTCAAGGTTGCAGTCATAGATCTCTCTGTGGTGTGTTCAGCGGACGATGGTCTGGATCTGATGGAGGGCTTCGATCAGTTCTGAGCGGCGCAGGAGTTCGATCGGCGCCGGCAGCGAGCTGCGATCGATCGGATAGCTGCGCAGCAGTGAACGCAGTTCAACGACCGACAACTCATCCCAAAGGCCGTTGCCGCGGGGAGCTGGCACCGCCACCGGAGCCACCGCCGCAGTGGGCTGGTTGAGTTGGCTCAACAGCTGCGTCAGGCCCGTGATCGTCTGGAGCAGCGTGCGCTGGAGATCGAGTTGCTCAGGTTGCTGGCGGCAGGAGCAGCCGTGGGTGGAGATGGGATGCGACATCAGACGACGACCTGATAGACGACAGAGGGGGTGTGGAGCTTGCGCTCGCTCTTGGGGCAGTAGGCCTCCCATTCGGCAGCGAAGGGATAGGGCTCAATGCCGGACACGTCCTGCAGGTCGACCTTCATCCCGTCGATGGTTCCGGGTGTCACCACATGGACGTTCTGGGCGGCCTTGCTGCAGAAGTTCAGACCTGCTTCTGAGTAGGCGTTGCTGCCCACCAGGGAGGCGTTGCGGGCGTGGTAGTCGCCGATCGCGCTGGCGTGCAGGTGACCAAAGAGGGTGAAGTCCACCGTGATGCCCTGGGCGGCGTACTTGCCGGTGATCTCTTGAACCGACTTCTGCACGTTCGCGCCGATCTGGTGGCCGTGCAGGCAGAGGAAGGTGCGGCCCAGGACCTCAAAGAGCAGTTCATTGGACCGGAAGCCCTTGAACGCAATGCCATCGGCGCCGGCAAAGCCGCGCTTGAGGATCTCGTAGATCATCAGGTCGTAGCTATCGCTGGCAAGTTCATCGCTCCAGCCGAGCTCTTTGTTCACGCGGCTTTCATTGCCGGTGATGCCATACACCTCGATCTCGAATTGCTCGCGCAGGTCGAGCACAAAGGCCCGCAGGATATCCACCGCACAAAGGGTGGCTTTGGAGCGATTCGTGGCATTGCTCAGCAGTTCATCCAGGCGACGATCGCTGTTGAGGAAATCGCCAAGACAGGCGATCACAACCTTGCGGGCGCCGTAGCTCTTGCCCAGTTGTTTGACGCGGCTGGCCAGCTTGGCGAGGCGCTGTGCGGCAATCGAGAAGTCATAGCGATTGGAGGGGAGATCAACCCGCTCGTTGAAGTGCAGATCGCTGAGCTGCACGATCAGGACCGCATCGCGGGACTCCGGAATGCTCCGCAGGGTGAGACCGCGGCTAAAGCTCTGTTCCTCAAGCCGGGCACAGAGCTCCCGTGCGTAGGCCGTCACTGCGTTCTCAACGCGGGCGTGTTCACGGAAGGCCTTGCGCTCAATCCGGTTGGTATCGGCCTGAGCCTGGCGGGCCTTGGCAAGGCGCACGTTGAACTGCAGCAGTTCGCGGTCGGGGTCTTGAACGCAAGGATGTTTGACTACCTGGCGCTTGCGATTGCGGGTTCTGCGTTCTTTGTTTAAGCCCATAGAGACATGCAGGTGATGAAGGCTACCGGCAGTGCTTTGTTGCACTCAGGGGTGCCTAGATCTGCTGCAGTTCATGCAACGGAATCGGCCGTTGTCCGCAGGCGCAGCGACAATCGAGCCAGCGCTCCAGCGGGACCTCGAGCTGCTCAGCAATCTCTGGATCGCTGAGGCCTTGGGTGACGTACTTGCGGGCCTTGATCCAGAGCTCCCGCAGGCGGTGGCTAATGCGCACTGAGAAGCCGGTATCGCGGAAGTGGTGCAGCAGCTCGCCCTTGACCTTCGGGACGAGATAGCTGGAGGGGCGATGGCCCCGGCTTGGATCAAAGTCCACGGCCCCCTTGCAAAGGCCCTCGTAGGCCGGTCCGATCAGCTCCTCGACGGCGACCGACCACCGGCGGGCAAAGCGCTGTGCCTGTTGATGGGCCAAGCCCAGGTGCTCACAGGCAAAGGCGCGCTGGGCGCTCGTCATCGGACGGCGCGGGCGTCTTGGCATTCATCCGTTGTGCAGGTGCGAGAGGCTATGGGCACCGCTGGGCTCGAGTCGCCCCACCAGCACCGCGCGTAGGGGTGTGGGGGCCAATAGCTGAACAATCAGTGCCAAGGCGATGCCGATGACACTGCCGCGGGTGAACCAGGGCATGGGTGCAATGCAACTCCCCAAGGGTTCCGCAGACCAGCGCAGCCCTGAAAGGGGAAAAGATCCTGTGGCTTGCAGCACAGGCTCTGAATCTGCCTGCGCTTGCCCCAAGCACCTGCCCACAGCTGTGCTGCCTTGATCCCACGGCTGTGGCAGCTCCAGGCCACAGCCGTGGGCTGCACTGGGGTTTGAACCGGAGCGAGAACCCAAGCAGTGATGCCAACAGGCCATGAACACACAGGTTCTTCTCACTCACCACCACCGCGAAGCCATGGCAAATGCCGCCGCCCGTGGCTTCTGGATGCCCCTGGAGCTGCCCGATGGCCCGCGCGCTGAGCTGATGTATCTGACATCGCTCAGCCAGGGAGACAACAGCATCAAGCAGCTGCTTGAGATCACCAGCCTTGAGCCCTGGCGAGAAGGCGATGGCATCACGCGCTGGCTGCCCTTCACGGGCCAATGCCTTGACCTACCGCGACCCATTCCCCTGGGTCAGCGCCGGCATCTGGCTGGATGGCTCCCGCGCAGGCGCACGGCATGCCAGATCATCGCGCTGGATGTACTGCTTGAGGCCGACTGCCTTAGCGACTTGCTTGTAGGCAAGGCTCAGCGGAACGGAGGAGGTCGCCGCTGCGCAGCACGCCCTGCTCCAGCCCCCAGCTCAGTAGGTCCCGTTGCCCGCGGCTGCCTGTCTTGGCGTACAGCCCACTAAAGCGGCGTCGAATGGTGTCGCACCGCACCTGCAGTAAGGCCGCCATCTCCGTTGTCGTGCGGCCTGCAGCGAGCATCCGCAGGAGCTCCTGCTCACGGTCGGTCAGAACTGCTCTGCACTCGCCGGCCTGTTGCAGGCGCGCCGCAAAGGCTGGGTCTAGCCAGCTGTTGCCACGCAGGAGGCAGGCCATGGCTTGAAGCAGTTGGCCCTCGCCCGTGCGTTGGCTACAAATCAACCCCTGGGGAGCGCACTGCCAAAGACAACGCAGCCGCTCGTCGCTGACCCGCTCATCCAGGCCAACCAGCACCTGCCGGATCGGCGGGTGCTCTCTGTTGTGGCATCGCGCCGTGAGCAGGGTTTGTGCGCCGCCGCCTGGATAGAGGTCATCGCAGAGCAGCAGTGCAGGGCGGCCACTGAGGGAGGCTCCACTGATCCATTCAGCTGGACTGAGCAGGCGGAAGGACAGCGGCTCTAGCAGCAGCGCAGCGGTGGAGATCAGCCGTTGGTTAGGGCTGCAGACCAGCAGATCCCAACCGCCACTGAGATCGGCTACGGCCTGCTTAAGAACCTGGAGGGAAGCAGGCGGGTTCTCTGTCCCCATTGCTTCTGGATCACTGGTCTTGCTTTAGCGCTGCGGCGCGCAACTTGCCCAGAGCCTGTTGCTTAAGACCTTGAATCTCCTCTGGGCTCATGCCAGGGAAGGAGCGGCGCAGTTGAGGTGGAGTGAGGCAGGGCTGGCGCAAGTAAAGGTTGCGAATCGCCCGCAGTTCCAGCGGCTCCAGCGCAGATAACCAGCGCTCGAGGGACGCGAGTGATTGATCCTCACGCTGCTGATCGCCCTGTTCTCGGCTGATCTGCTGCGAGGCCCGCACTAACAAGGAGAACCCTCGATCGCTCTCCTCCTCCTGGACGCCCTGATCGAGGGAGTCCGTCAGCGTTCCGCGCCATTGCTGCAACAGTTCAGCCAGCTGGCTTGGCTTGAGTGCCTTGCCGTTGAAGCGCAACTGAGCCGCCAGCCACGGCAGCGAGGGCGCCGAACCGGTGTTGGCTTGGTGTTGCTCAATCAAGCGCTGTGCCTTGAGCATCAGACCGGCCTTCTCCGCCGGAAAACGAATCATGCGCCGGCCGCGCTGCAGGAATTCAGAGAAGCCGCGCTGCAGCCAAAAGCTGGCGTAGGTCGAGAACCGGTAACCCTTGGCCGGATCGAACTTTTCAGCGGCCCGCACCAGATTCAGCGCCGCTTCCTGCATGGCATCAACGGTGCCCTCATCGCGCAGGGGCAGCAGATGGCGGTTACGCCGCCAGGTGTGACTGACGAGCCGCAGGTTGTGTTGGACCAGCTGATCGCGTGCACGCAGCGCGCTGCGGCGCACGGGCTTGGGGGCATGATCCGGACCATCGGGATGCTGCTGCCAGCGTTGGATCCGGCGGGAGAGCTCGAGCACGGTGCGCTCACTGAGGGGCTGATGACGGCTGGCGGACTGCAACCAGGCATCAACGGAGGAGGTCAGGCAGGGTCGACGGGGGGCCATGGCAAGGACGCAACTGCGCGGAGCATTCCCCGTATTTCCACGGTTGCGCTCACCACTGCAGTTGGGTTATGGCAGCGGTGTCTGCTGTGCCCCATGGATGAGGCCTGTCGTGCCCTGCGGGTGAGGGCTGGTGTGCCTCACTTCTATAGAGAGAAGAAAAAGAAGAAGAAGAGAACACCAGCGGCTGGGGTCCAGGGGGCTCCGCAGGGAAGACGTGCGGTGCCCATAGCCTCTGCCGTCACGACAGGAGCAGGACCTCCTGATCCGGTATGCAATTTTTCTGCGTTCGAACGCAGGCGATCCAACAAACCCACCAGGCCTTGCTGCAGCTCCAGGGGCGGCGCCGCGGATCCAGCAAGCCCAGCCGAGCCCTGCGCGTCGCCAGCCTCTATGGCCACCTGCAGTGGCGTGCACGCCCAACGGGAGTGGTGTGCTTCGCGATCCGCGAGCTGGCGGAGGCCTGGCATCTGCAACCGCGTCTGTTGCGCGACGACCTGGCGGACCTGCAGGCGATGGGCTGGCTGAGTTACAGCACAGGGCCCCAGGGCACACGGGCAGAACTGCACCGCCAAGGGAGCTCCACGCCTGCGCCGCAGCGCTCGATTGAGCTGAAAGCACCGAGCGATCTGGTGGAGCAGTTTGCGGCGACCTACAACCGCCACCGCCCCGGCAGCTGGCCGGCCTATCAACCCAAAGGCGCCGTGCTGCTCCCGCGGCTGCAGCGCGCCATCCGCTACGCCGGCTCGCCCGAGTCGTTGTGGGAACGAAGCGCTGCGGCCCTCTCGGAGATGCCTTCCTTCTGGCGCGAGACCTACCCGAACGGACGCAGCGGCAGCGATTGCATTGCGGCGCTGTTGAGCGCCGATCGCAAGGCAGCTGGTCTGGGCCCGGAGTTCTGGCATGTCTTCACCTGGGGCGCAGGGGCCTGCGGGCGCGACGCGGATCTCGAGCGTGCGCGGCGCCTGTTCCTCTGGGACGGCCACCAATGGCGAGGCCAGGGGATCGAGGCGCTCAAGCTGCAGGCCGCTGAGAAGCAGCGACTGATCGAGCGGCTTGAGGCCGAGGGCCACGGGCCAACAGGGAGCGCTGCGCTCCAGTTCCAGCAACCCGCAGAGATGTATTGAGCGATGGCAGATCTGAATCGGCCGGTTCCGGGAGGCTTTGACCCGGAGGTGGTGCAACGCGCCATCGACAGCGGTGCCTTGCTTGAAACCAGCGGCGGCCTGATCGCCGCAGAACCGCTGGCGCTGCCGTCAGGGGTGGATGGAGAGGCGCTGCTCCTCCATGAGAAAAACCTGCTGGCAGCGGTCCTGCGCGGGAGCGGCGACCAGAAGCAGCGCTGGGGGCAATTCCGCCGCGCCATTGGTCTGCGCTTTGACGAGGCCGTGCCCGCGGGCCTCTGGCTTGATCCCGGGCATCGGGCCCTGGCGCTTGAAATTGATGCGCTCTATCGCGGTGAGCGCGACCTGGCGCTGCTCAACGCCCACTCGATTCGTGAGGGCCTGCAGCAACGGGCCCTGGATGGTCGCTTCCGCGGCTCAATCCAACAGCTTGAGACCACGCTCTCTGCGCTACTGGACTGGGGAGAGGACGGAGCCCCCCACCCCGAGCTGGAGTTCGAGCTGGCCTGTCAGCTGTTCCAGAGCGCCAAGGCCCGCGCGCTCTTTTACCCGGGCCTGCGGCGGCTGTTGGGCCGCGAGCGGTGCGATGGCGCGATCGACAGCGAACTGGAGCAGTGCCGTGCGCTTTTGAACGAGGCCACCGCGATTACGGCGGGCCGTTTTCGCCAGAGCATCGCGGTCTGCAGCGCCAGCGATGCGGCCAGCGAAAGCATTGCCCTGGCCTCACTGCCGCAGGAGCAGCGCCCAAAGCCCATCTCCACCGGCATCCCCTCGCTGGATATGGACATGCGCGGCGGGATCCTGCCGGGCACCGGCGAGAGCACCTGGGTGTTGGCGGCGCGATCGGGTGTGGGCAAAACCACGCTGGCGATTGCAGCGGCGATGGGCCTGGCGATCAATGGGGCCTCGGTGCTGGTGCTCTCCTGTGAGCTCAGCCGGCGCGCGATCGGTGCCCGCTTGCTCTCGCACTACTGCCGCCGTGCGGCTGGGAGCTATCGCTCGAGCTACTGCACCAATGACCTCGAGGGCCGTGGTCGAGTCATTGAGGGCCCTGAGCTCGAGCAGCTGCGGGGGTGGGCCGCGCAGTTCTCAGAGGGCATCGCGCCCAATGGGGCGCCGATGGGAAAGGTGCTCTATCAATCCCAGTTCGCTGCCACCGTGGAGGACTTGGCGGCTTTGGTGGAGGACTGCAAGAGCGCCCATCCGGATCTGGCGGCGGTGGTGCTCGATCACTTCCACGCCATGGGCCCAACCGCCGGCTACGGCAGTAACACCACGGCAGAGCTAGCGGCGCGGGCGATGGCGATCAAGGCGATGGCCGGACGCTGCGAGCTCGATGCCTTTGTGGTGGCCCAGCTCAACCGCGGCGCCTATGGCAACCCCACCGGCCCGGATGTTTCTCACCTGGCGGGGACCTCAGAGCTGGAGCGCTACGCCTCGGCGGTCTGGCTGGTTGATCGCCCCAAGCTCGATGAGTTCAGCCCGGCTAAGCCTGGTGTCCTGGAGGTGCACCACGGCAAGTTCCGCCATGGGCAGATGGCGGGCGGCAATGACCTCAGCAAAACCACGATCCGCCTGGACCGGGGCCATTGCTTCTTGGAGGCCGATGAGGGCCGGCGGGTGTTCAACGGCTCGGACCTTTATCCGGGGGTCGAATGTCTGTGATCACCCCGGCGCTGCTGGAGCAGGTGCGCGAGCGCGCCCGCGTCGTCGATCTGTTCAGCCCCGCAGAGCTGCGCAAGGCCGGATCGGAGTACATCGCGTCCTGCCCGTGGCATGAGGACCGGCGGCCCTCGCTCACCGTGAGCCCGAAGCGCAACCGGGTGCACTGCTTTGTCTGCGGCAAGGGCACCGATGCCATCGGCTGGCTGCAGGACCGGCAGGGGTTGAGCTTTCAAGAGGCAGTGCTCGAGCTGGCCCGCCGCAGTGGCGTGAACGTGGCCGACGGTGACGCCGAGGCCCAGGCGCGCTTTGAGCAGGCGTGGCGCGAGCGCAGAGCGTTGATGGCCAAGCGCAGCGAGCAGCGCACCCAGTTCCACAAGGAGCTCGAGCGGCAGCTGGAGCAGGGCGGTGACGGGGCGGACTACCTCAAGAGCCGTGGCATCAGTGCCGAGACGGCTCGCAGCTGGCAGCTGGGCTTCGCCGCTGGCCGCTTGATGCTGCCGCTCAATGACGCCTCAGGGCAGACCGTGGGCTTCTGCGGCCGGGCGACTGATAGCCAAGAGCCCAAGTACCGCAACAGCGCTTGCGATCTGCTGTTTCAGCGCAATGGCCTGGTCTTTGGTTTGGATCAAGCCGCGGACGCGATCCGCAAGGAAGGCACGGCGTTGCTTGTGGAGGGACCGCTGGATGTTCTCCAGCTGCACCAGGCCGGCTTCCGCACTGCCGTGGCCTGCCTTGGCACCAGCGTCTCGCCGCTGCAACTGCAACTGCTCCGGCGCCAGGGGATGAAGCACCTGTTGATCGCTTTCGATGGTGATCAAGCCGGCCAGAGCGCCACGGAGCGCTTGATCGAGCAGCTGCAGCCGCAGCTGGTGGCTGGGGGCTTGAGCGCTTCTGTGCTGCAACTCAGTGGTGGCGTCGACGTCGACGCCCTGATCACCAGCGAAGGCCCAACAGGCGTTCAGGGCTTGCTGGCGAGTGCGCGCCACTGGCTCGATTGGCGTCTGGAGCGGCTGCTTGCGCCATTGCTACGGGGCGATGGAGGAGTGCCGCTGGAGACGCTGCAGGCGGTGGAGCGAGAGGTGCGCTCCTTGTTTGAGCCCTGGCCCGATGGGGTGTTGCGCCAATCAGCGCAGACGCGCCTGACGCAGGCCCTGTCGGGTGGAGGGCTGCCGCACTGCGATCCCATGCTCCACAGGCAGGGCTTGAGCACGGCGCGGCAACGGGCCGAGCGGCGTGCCTTACGGCTGTTTATCCATGCCCCAGAGACCCGCGAGCTCGTGGGCGCTCTGCAGTTGCAGGACCCGGCCTGCCGCGCCGCGCTGGATTGGCTGTCCAACCTCGCCTTGCTCTCGCTCGAGGGCTCGATCGCCGCCCTGGCCATGCAGCTGGCCGCTGCGCTGCCTGCGGCGGTGGCGGCTGAGATCAGCGGCGCAGCGGCGCCGGGTCCAGAGCTGATCGCTCTATTGCAGCGCCAGTCCCAGGCGGAACTCGAGGCCCTCTTGGATGCACTCGAGCCGGTCGCTGAGGCCGTGCCCTAGGCGGGACAGGGCAGAGCGGCCGCCGCCGTGGTGCCGCCAGACCGCGGGGTCTTCCTCTCCACCAGTTGGCGGATGGAGCCCTCGATCACCGCTGTTGTCTCGGAGCTCTTCTATGACGGGCGCCTTGAGGCGAGCCGTGGCAACGCCGCCAACGCCATCCAGTGGGCCAGACCTTGCCTGTCTGCATCTGGGCGTTCCCTACCTGATCGCGGCTTGGTGTTTGAACCGGTGCACCACAGCGGCTGCAGCGTGACCAGTGAGGCCGAGATCGAGCGGATCGATCAGATCGTGTCTGCACTGCTTGGTGGGTCGTACACCCATGCCAAGGGCAGCGGCACGCTCAGCTCAGAAGAGATCCTGGTGATCGCCCCTTACAACGTGCAGGTGAACCGCCTGCGCCAGCGCCTAGACGGCAAAGCCAGGGTGGGCACGGTGGACAAGTTCCAAGGGCAGGAGGCACCGGTTGCGATCCTCTCGCTGACAGCCAGTAGCGGTGACGATGCTCCACGGGGTCTGGGCTTTCTGCTCTCGCCAAACCGCCTGAATGTGGCGATCAGCCGGGCCCAGTGCCTCTCGATCGTGGTGGGCTCCCCTGGATTGACGAGCGGCTTGGCGAACACGATCGAAGAAGCGGAGCAGATCAACCGGTTGTGCCGGATTATTCAACGCAGCGGATCATGACCATCAGGAAGCTCATCTGCGAACCCGTTCTGGGGGCGCTTCTACCCCTGGGACTCATCGTTTCTCTGGGCCCAGTCGCGATAGCCCAGCAACCGGTCCAACCCCTCACAAAAGTGGGAGGGTGCCCGCTCGGCTACTACAGCTCCGGCAGCTACTGCGTGCCCTCGAAGAGCGGGAATACCCGCGGAGCATTGGAGAAAACCGGCAACAGCTGCCCGCTGGGTTTCTACAGCTCAGGCAATTACTGCGTCAGCAGCCCAAGCAACAACCGGGAGGCGATCCAGAAGCAGGGAAACTCTTGCCCGTTGGGTTGGTACAGCTCTGGCAGCTACTGCGTGAAGAGCCGCTGACGGATCCAGCGGCAATCATTCGCAGCGGAGAGGATCAATCCTCTTCTTCGGCACCACCCGCTGGGATCAGCTTGATCTGCTTCCGACCTAGTTTGATCTCAAACTCATCTCCAGGCTTGAGATCGAGCATGGCGGTGTAGGCCTTGCCGATCATGAGATTGCCATTGAATTGAACACGGGTTGTGTAGCTGAGCTTGCGGCCACCTTTGCCCCGGCCGGCGCCGTCGTTGCCGAGGCTGAGGCCCTTGGCTTCCAGCAGGGCCTCATAGAAGGCGGTGAAGTTCAGACGCTCACCGCCATCCTTCTTGGTGCTCACGTATCCGCAGCTCCGCACCACATCGGATTTGGAGACATCGCCCAGCTCTTTGACTTTGGCGAGCAGATCAGAGCCGGTGAGCATTGGCAGAGATAAGACTTAAGCAGTAGCTATCGCCCCGCAAGGCATAGCAGTGAGCTCAGATCGCTGATTGCAACCATCAAAAAAGGAGGCCTCCTCAGACCTCCTTAAGCGTGCAGTAGTCATCCTCTGCAATGTGGCGGTTCTAACGCCTCTGGCCATGGATTGCCAGCTCAGATCTCCTGGAGCAAGCGCTCGAGCCGCACCAGTTGATAGCGGTTGGCTTCTGAGGGAACAGCGCTATACATCGCCCAGCATTGGCGCAGCTGCGCTTCCAGGCCCTGGCGCACGTGGTGGTGGCTGTGCAGCGAGATTGTGGCGGCGGTTGGGGTGAAGGTCATCGCGAAGGTTCGGGCAACTGTTCAAAGGGTTCCCCGCCCTGTCCCCGCAGGTCCATGCAGCGATCAATTCGCCGGGCTGAGTTGAATCCACCAGCCGCTACCCGGGCCCTCCACTTGCCAGCGGGGGCTCCAGTTGCGCTCGGAATAGCGCAGGGCCTGACCGCTACCAATGGCTGTACTCACATAGCCGCCCTCGGCAAGGGCGGCCTCGCCATTGGGGTCATGCATCAGCAGTTGCCTTGAGGCCGGATCCCACCCCACGACAACACTCCAGTGGCCGCCGCCACGCGGTGCGCTGACCGGACCGCGATGCAGCCAGCCGACAGGACAGGGGAGCCCGCGCCTGAGCTGATGCAGTAGATCCTCGATTGCACCGTCCTGACGAAAGCGCGCCCGCAGGCCCAGGGAGCCGAGGGCCGCAATCTGAGCGCTGGCATCGGTGCTGTCGCCATAGCGCTGAACCAACCGGAGGTACTGGTCATCGACTTGCCCTTGCCCTGCCAAGCAACCCGGCTTGAGGAAGGCAGCGGCCATGGCACAACTCGAGGAGAAACACATCCGCCGGCCCTGATCGGTGGCGCTGTCGTTCTGGCTCAGGTAGGGAACGGGCAGCTGGATCAGCCCTGGTGTCAGCCCGCCTCGGTAGCGAGCGGCGAACCTCTCCAGCTGCTCCGGAGTGAGGCTGTCCTGCAGCAGAACCCAGGCCTCGCACTGATGCGGCAGTTCTTGGAAATGACGGACCGCTGAGAGCAGCTGGATCGGTTCAGACAAGGCGCGCGGAGCAGACGGCCCTGAAGGGTTCCGGATGCAGCGCTCGGAACCCTTCGTTCTCCAGGGTCTCCAGCAGATGAACTCACGCCGGCTAGTGGTTTGGATCTCCGCCGGAATCCTTAGCTTTCAGGGCGCCACCTTGGCCTTCGATCTCCTCAACTGCACGGCCCTGAGTTGGCTCTACGTGCGAAGCAATGGCTTGCCAGCGCTCGAGCAACAGCAGAACATCCCTCCAGAGGCACCCGTTTCGGCCTTCTGCAGTCGCCCCCAGGACCGGATTGATGAGGCCGTCAGCCAGGGCCTGAGCATCCTGGCGGGCCTAGCCCTTGGGAGCTCCGTGGGCGGGCGGGGTGAAGGCCGGCACTGAGTAGCAAGTAGTTGCCAATAGCCTCCGGCAGCCGCAGTCAACCGATGAAGAGTGACTCAAGTCGCCAGTGGATCTGTACACGCCAGATGGCCGAGCTTCTCAGCCTCCACCGTGTAACTCTCCAACGGTTGAAATCAGCCGGTTACTTCCGCCAAGGACATCATTTCCGGAAGGCCAATCCACTGGCTCCGCGCTCAAACACGCTCTGGCATGAACAGCGCGTCCTGATGCGTCTGCAGGCCGAATAAAAGCCAGATCCGACAGCAATGAGACAGCGTTGAGACCGTGTTTCTAATTATCAAGATCTGGCAAACGTGCAAAGTCCCGTGCAAAGTCCTCCAGGCCACCCCAGTGATAGCAAGGGATTACGACCAAGTTCTCGAGATTCATAACCCCAAGGTCGGGAGTTCAAGTCTCCCCCGAGCCATCGCTTATTGCCTCGCTTCGGCGGGGCTTTTTGCTGTCTGCGTTCACTCCACGCCTAGGGTCTGGCCAGTTAAACCGGGGAGTGATGCAGGCATTCCGACAGGTCTTGCCGTTCTTGGCCTGCGTGGCGCTGGCGCCTTCCAGCGCACTGGCCTGCAGCTGCTCACCGGCCATCGAGACGCCCATCACTCAGCTGTATCGCTGGCAAATCGGACGGCAGGACACACCGGGGCGCCCTGAGCTGAAGTCCATCCAAAACCTTCTCAGCCCAGCGTTGTACCAGGACTTGAGCGCTGCCTATCAGCTCAACCCAGGTGAGGGGCGTGGCTATTTGGATTTCGATCCCTTCAGTGGCACGCAGGTTTACACCCACAACGTGCTCGTGGTGGGCTGCAGCGGCGACAGTGCCGATGTCGCGGTGTTTACGGGTCTGAAAGGACGTCTCTCCGAGACTCCACAACGGCTCTCTCTGCAGATGCAGCAGACCGCCGATGGATCATGGGTGGTGGGTGATGTCAGCTACCCCAGTGGGTTCCAGCTGAGCAGTGTTCTCTCTGGCTTGTTGAAGCAGTGATCCCTCTTCTCTGTCTCTGCGGCCCGTCCGCTGCCGGGAAAACCAGCATGACGCGAGCCCTGCAGGACCTTCTGGAGAGTGACGGCATCAGGGTGTTGCCACTGTCCTGTGATGACTACTACTGGCACGAATGGACCCCGGATGCGGTCTACGGCTACGACACCCCTGCCGGAATTGATGCCGAGGCTCTGCTTGCTGATCTGGAGCAGCTCTGCAGGGGGGACGCCACCAGCCTTCGCCGCTACGACATGGTCAGCCACCAGGCCCGGCACGAGCCTTTGATTCAGGCCTATGACCTGATTGTTCTCGAGGGGGCCTTTGGTCCCCAGCTCCTGCTGGAGGAGCCGCTGCTGCGATCGATGGTCTATCTGGAGCTCACGATGCCGCTGCGCCTCTGGCGACGCCTACTGCGTGATCGCCGTGAACGCGGGCATTCCTTGGCCTATGTGATTCGGCAGACCGTGCTGGAGACGCTGCCCGGGGAAAGGGAATTCATTCTTCCCTTGAAACCGCAAGCCGACCTGGTCATCCAAAACAGCACGGCAGGCCTTGCGACACTGACGGAACACGCCCGCTCCCTCCTGGTGCCATGACCCGTGACGATGGAGCGAGGCTGATCAATGGACCCGAGACGGCCAACACCACACTCCTTCTTGCCCACGGTGCAGGCGCACCGATGGATAGCCCCTGGATGAACACCGTGGCCGAAGGCATCGGCAATTGCGGTGTTCGGGTGGTGCGCTTCGAGTTCCCCTACATGCAGCGAAGTCGGGAGCTGGGTCGACGTTGTGGACCAGATCGACTCCCCAAACTCCTTGATGCCTACCGCGAGGAGGTAATCAGCGAACAACAGCGGCAAGGTGGCGCCAATCTGTTCATCGCTGGGAAGTCCCTCGGAGGGCGCATCGCCAGCCTGCTCATCGACTCGCTGAGCGACGTCCAGGGTTGCCTGTGCCTTGGCTATCCCTTCCATCCCCCAGGACAACCAGAGTCATTGCGCACCGACCATCTCGAGGTCATGCACTCCCCGTGCCTCATTCTCCAGGGGGAACGGGACAGCTTTGGACGCCGTGAGGAAGTGGAGCGCTATCCACTGGCCGCGTCGGTGGAGTTGACCTGGTTGCAGAGCGGAGATCACAGCTTCAAGCCCACCAAGGCCTCCGGACTCACTGAGTCAGACAACTTGCAGGCCGCCATCGACCACTGTCAGCACTTCATGACCCATCACCAGCGCGGGTAGCCCAGGCAACGGAAGAACGAGGGCAGTGTGGCCAACACTTATGGAGCCAACACGGCCACCGAACAATGCGCGAGG
>Ga0208428_1000143_pt1 | contig 34820 bp, 16 predicted proteins | sample DEB08_DNA_11_FD_184535 | JGI IMG/M metagenome (GOLD analysis project Ga0208428, IMG submission 184535) | Aqueous microbial communities from the Delaware River and Bay under freshwater to marine salinity gradient to study organic matter... | ecosystem: Environmental > Aquatic > Marine > Coastal ... | reverse complement strand
ACTCAACTTGGTTGTGAGGAAGCATACGATTGGGTTTGTGATCAGGTGGGGATTGATACCTTCGTTGCTGATGAATGGGCGTGGGATTGTTTCTGGAATGTGTGGGATTCTGCCCGCGTTTCCTGACTCTTTCCACCCTCACTTTTTTTCTAATGTTCATCTACGATTCCGAAATTGTTTCCTCCATCTATCAGGGATTGGAGAATCTCAATGATACAAACGCAATGCTTCACGATTACTGGGTGAGTGAATTGTACACTGAGGAAGGTGACATCATTTCCGAAATGTGGAACGGTGATGTACTCAAACAGATCGAAACTGATGTAATGCATCAGATGTGTCTTTGATTCTCACAAACTTCTTTTTTCCAATGCGACTCCAAACTCCCTACAATCTCTCCCGCTTCGCTTACTTCGGGTTGGATACATCTGCCCGCTCTGGTGATGAGTTACTGGCATTCGGGTTGGGTAAACTTTACTTCGGAATCTATCCCACCCACAGTGGTTTTGAGATTTCGTTCGGTATACTGGATGAGAACGATTCGCTGCCTGTGTGACCCATAGTACGGGGAGTTTCTGACACAAACTCCCCAGCTGCCCGACCAGTTGGGTAACTGCACACCAAACCCCCCGATGCTCCCCCTGCCGTGCCATACTGATTGCATCAGGGGGAAAGGGAAACCCAACCCGCTGATTTCAACCTCATTCTTGACTCTAATGACCGTGACTCTGACTGCTTCCTACAAAGATTTTCTCGCCGCTGATGCTGTTGAGAAGATCGATGAGTTGCTGGATGAGAACTATGCTCTGGATGACATGCTGGAGTTCATTGACACCTACAATGAGAATGATTTTGTTGCCTATTACGAAGAGTATGTGCGCGTAGGTGAGGCAATAGGTTATGAAGCAGTAGACGCTCTCATCGGTGAGATGGGTTGCGTTTCTGATGTTGAGGGATGCGATGAGCGTTATCGTGGTGAATACGAATCCACCGCAGATTTCGCTGAACAGTTCACCTCTGATGTGTATGGTGATGTACCCTCCCACGTTGTAGTTGACTGGGAAGCGACCTATGATCAGAACCTGCGTTATGACTTCACCGCTTGCGAGGTAGGTTATCGCACCGTGTACATCTTCAGCGATTACTGACCTCTAAGGGTTGCCGAGTTCCCTACTCTAACTCGGCACTTTCTTCTCTGCTCTGGTGACACTTAACGGTGTGTGAGTTCGATTCTCACAGCGGGGCAAATCCCAAACTCTCTACTTTTTTTCTCAAATGTTCAATCGTTCGACTCTTCTCGGTATGCTTCGCCAGGGTCAGGATGGGAGTCAAATCCTCAATATCCTTGACACTATGGTTTCCGCAATCGAAGATCAGAACATCAATGAGTGCGCTGCACATTATGCGGCAATTTCGACTCCCACTCTGCAACCTGTGGAGTTCTGAGTCAACATTTCAAAGTGTGTCGGGGGTGCTCTGAGGTGCCCCTGATGCTGTAGGATACACAGGAAGCAAACAAAGGAGCAATCGATGGCACTCTGGACAATGGCAACCGACATCAACACCCGCCAAACTATCTGGGTTGGGACTAACGTTGCCAAGGGTAAATCTCAAGCGAATTCTCACACCCGTGGTTGGGACGTCGATGGATACCCCACTGCTGAACTTGCTGGGTTACATACAGACTACGTGGGGAAGCAGGGTTAATCTCTGCTCACCTTTTTTTCTTCTCACTGATACCCTCCTCTGAAAATGACTGATCTTTCGATTCTTGCTGCTGCTGCCTCCGATGACCTTCTCATCGCAGAGATTCAGGGGAAAGTGAAGGTAACTCGTTTGCCTGCCCGTAAACCCCGCAAATCCGATTTGATTATGACTCGTGTTGGCGGATGTGGAACCCGTTGGAACAACTCCACTGGCGGCAATGGTAGACTCAAAGCAGGGCAACTTCGCCCCGATGAGATTGCTCTCAAATCTGCCCTTCGTTGACACTTAGCACCTCACGAACGAATGGGTGCATATCTCATTCGTTCGGAGCATTCGTGACAGCCAGTTAGAAAAAAGTTTGCCCCTTAAGTATAAGGCGGCCCTCGTATATTATTTTCTTAAGGTACCAATAAGCTATAAAAGTATGCCCCCACGAGGTCTATATGTGCCTCTAAGAATTTCTAAAACCCCCTCTAAAACCCCCTCTAAAACCCTCTATGGATTTCTAAAACGCCCTATGGATTCCAAAAACATAAAAAAAATTTCGCGCAAAAAATTTTAAGATATAAGAATGAGTAAACGTAAACCGTATTGGAGTTTTTGGAAAGTTATTTTTGCGGGATGGATCATAAGATATCCTGAGAAAGTATTCAATGTATTTCGATTTCCGCTGATGGTCTTATTTGGGTCTATTGTAGTGATGATATATAATGCATTGAGACAATAAAGATTTCAATATGTTAGAAAAAGTTTATCACATATATGCAAAGGATAAATGTTTGTATTACTCACTCAAGGAGGATGAGTTTTACAATACCTGGAATACTCTACTTACACTTGTAGATTTGACTTCAAGCGAGTATCAGAGAGAGGATTTAAATTACGAAGAACTAATCGTAAATAAAAAAACAGTATCTGAGTCTTCGTTTTGAAGGGGGGTTTACAAAAGATAAATAACACGATAAAATTGATCTGAAGGATTTTATTACTCATGGCAAAAGGATTTACAGTTAAAGCAAAAGCTCCCAGTATTCAGACATCTGAGGATTGGGATATTGATGCAATCAAGGAAAGAATGCGGGGCAAGAGCATTGTATTTTGTCTACCAGGGCGTGGATGTTCATATACATTCTTGAAGTCATTTGTTCAACTCTGTTTTGATCTTGTACAAAATGGATGTGGAATACAGATTTCTCAAGATTATTCATCAATGGTAAACTTTGCGCGTTGCAAGTGTCTTGGTGCGAATGTTCTGAGGGGTCCAAATCAGGTTCCTTGGGACGGTAAGTTGCAATATGATTATCAACTATGGATTGATAGTGATATTGTTTTCAATACTGAGAAGTTTTGGCAACTTTGTGATTTGGCATTTCCTGCTGAAGCAATTGATGATGAAGGAGTTGTTGATACATCTAAGCAGCGTGGTATTGTTGCTGGATGGTATGCGACAGAAGATGGTCGTACAACTTCTGTAGCACATTGGTTAGAGGAAGATGATTTCCGTAACAATGGTGGTGTGATGAATCACGAAACTGTTGAGAGTATCAGTAAGCGTAAGAAACCATTTACTGTTGATTATACAGGATTTGGTTGGGTATTAATTCAGAATGGAGTCTTTGAGAATCTTGAATATCCTTGGTTTGCTCCGAAGATGCAAGTTTTTGAATCTGGTGCAGTACAAGATATGTGTGGAGAGGATGTTTCCTTCTGTCTTGATGCAAAAGATCAGGGATATGAGATTTGGTGTGATCCTCGCATTCGCGTTGGGCACGAAAAGACTCGTATTATCTGATAATGTTTAATATTCTCTACAAAGGGGAAATAATGTATACAGGACTTTCTCATGAAGAATGTGCGGAAGTCCTTTCAGAACTTTCATATGAATTTTATGAGGGTGTTGAAATTGATCCGAATGAACTTAAATTGGAGGAAATTGTAAATGGCTAAGAGACCTTCTTTTAATGGTGGTGTTTTAATTGAATCAAAACCCAAAAAAACACGGCAGGGTTCTGGCAAACATACCAAGTATGCTGCAACTTCTCGTAATAAAGCACGTAAGCGTAGTAGGGGACAGGGTTGATTCTTATATCCGGTCATCCAAAGTCTCTCTTTTGAGGCAAAAGAAGAGGGGGAAATCCAAAATGAAGGAAATTGAAGAGCATATCCAGAATTGGATCTTCAAAATATCAAAATTAAGACCCGAATTGGGTAATTTTGCAATTTGCCCCTTCTCTTCAACTGCTTCTTATAAAATTATACTATCAAATATTGACGATATTATGCCTTTAAAGGGGTATGATGTCGTCATTTTTGTTGTTGAGGACTACCTAGATGCTTCTGCAATACAGATGTGGTGCGAAATCTACAATAATATCTACAAAGACTACATATTTTTAGAGGATTGTGGTCATTATAAAACTTTTATACAAGGTATTCAAACAAATAATGGTAAATATAATTTAATTTTATCTCAATCTAGAGAAAAATTAGAAAAATCTAGAGAAAATCTATCAAAAACCAAATATTATGAGCATTGGAACAAGGAACTGCTTGAGGAAATTCTAGGTAAAGACCATAAACTACCTCAAAAGGGATAGAAACCCCTTAAAAAGTTCTGTTTAACCCTCAAAAAAGGAACAAACAGATGGCAATTCAACCAAATCCAGATAGGGACGTAAATTATATGAAAGAAATTTGGGGAACAACGAGTCTGATCACTGATTATTGGTGCAAAACATCATCAGATTCTAAAAAACAGATGCTCAGGGAGATTAATAACGACGATATTACTCCAAAAAGGCACGATTTTGCTCACCAGAATGAAATTCATGAGAAAATTCGCAATGATAATGACTATGATGATTGGTCTTATGGGACTGAACCATTTTACGGTCAAAATCCTTAATAAATAATTTGAGACTATATCTTTATATAAATGCCTTTAGAGAGAATTAGTAAATCATTCAAGGATATTAGTTTATCTCTTCAGGTCAGTCCATTGACTTTCGATGTTTTGGCTCTTAAGAATGAAACGGCGATTGCTAGGTCAGTTCGTAATTTAGTATTAACCCTACCAGGGGAAAGATTTTTTAATCCAGATGTTGGATCTGACATTAGCCAGTCGCTGTTTGAAAATATAGATGCAATTTCTGCAAGTACAATTAAATCTCAAATTGAAAGTACTATTAGATCTTATGAACCAAGAGTTTCTTTAACGAAAGTTTTGGTTGAACCTAATTTTGATAACAATGAATTTAATGTTACTATTAGATATAACATTATAGGTATAGATGTTCCACCACAACAGTTAGTTTTTGTATTACAGCCAACCCGATAAATGGCAATAATAAATTTTACAGACTTAGACTTTGATCAAATAAGGTCATCAATTAAAGATTACCTTCGATCAAGTTCAGATTTTACGGATTATGATTTTGAAGGATCGAATTTGTCGGTCTTGATAGATATTCTTGCTTATAATACATACATCTCTTCATACAATGCTAACATGGTTAGCGGTGAAGTTTTTATTGATAGTGCAACTCTTAGAGAAAATGTAGTTTCACTAGCAAGAAATATTGGTTATGTTCCAAGATCAAGAACTGCAGCAAAAGCAAATATATCATTTTTCGTTGATGTATCTGATTATCCATCAATTCCAAGAATTGTAACTCTATCTAAAGGAATTGTATGCACTACAGAATCTGATTTTAGTGGGGAAAGTTATACTTTTGTCATAAAAGAAGATATTACAGTTCCTGTTGTAAATGGAATTGCATTCTTTGATAATATTGAAATTTGTGAAGGAACTTTGTTATCAAGTGAGTTTTTCGTAAGTTCATTAATACCTAATCCACCTCAAAGATATATTATTGACAATGCAAATGTTGACATAAGCACTTTATCAGTGTCTGTATTTAAAAATTCTTTAAGTACGATTTCAACTCGATATAAGTTAGCACAAGATATTATTGATGTTGAATCAGATTCAAAGATATTTTTCATTCAAGAAATTGCCGATCAAAAATATGAATTAATTTTTGGAGATGGAATTTTTGGAAATAAATTAGAAAATAATAATTTAATTAAAGCATCATACGTTGTTTCTAATGGACCACTTGGAAATAATCTATCTCAGTTTACCTTTACTGGAAAATTAAACTCTAATACTGGTTTAGTTACTAGGGGAATCTCCACAATTGAAACAAATACTACATCTTATGGTGGTAATGAGATTGAATCTGTTCAATCAATTAGAAATTATTCGCCAAAATACTACTCTTCACAAAATAGAGCAGTAACAGCAAATGACTTCAAGGCAATTGTTCCAAGAATTTTTCCAGAATTAGAATCTGTAAACGTTTTTGGTGGAGAAGATTTAAATCCGCCAAGATATGGAAAAGTTTTTGTCGCGGTCAAACCTCAAAGTGGAACATTTTTATCTTCAAGTGCAGCTCAGAATTTGAAGAATATGCTTAGAAAATATACTGTTGCTGGAATTGTAGTTGATGTTATTGATTTAAAATACTTATACATTGAACTTGATAGTACAATTTATTATAATGAAAACTTAACTGATAATGGTCAAACTCCAAAAAATAAAGTAATTTCCAATTTAGAAAAATATTCAAAATCTCTTGAGTCTGATCAGAGTGATATCAGATTTAAATATAGTAAAGTTTTGAATATAATTGATCAGAGTGACAAGTCAATCACTTCAAATATTACAAAAGTTTCTTTAAGAAGGGATTTTAGAGCATCAGTTAATCAATTTGCAGAATATGAAATTTGTTTTGGTAACCAAATTCATATCAATAGTTTAAGTGGATACAACATAAAAACTTCTGGTTTTTCTGTTTCTGGAATTACTGGCGTAGTTTATATTGCAGATAAACCAAATCCAGACCAGAAAACTGGAAATCTATTTTTGTTTAAATTATCAACAGAATCCGAAAATCCAATACAGGTCAGACAATCTGTAGGAACTGTAGATTATGTGAAAGGTGAGGTACTTTTAAATCCAATTAACATAGTTTCAACTGTTATAGATAGTGGAGAATCCATTGTTGAAATTTCAGTGACTCCAAAATCCAATGACGTCATTGGATTGCAAGATTTATATTTACAACTTGATACTAATAAACTAACAGTCACTTCTGTTCCTGACAATATTTCTTCCGGAAATGATATTTCCGGAAGTAACTATATTACAACCTCAAGTTATACGAATGGAAAATTAATTAGAGAATAATAGAAATGCAAAAATCAAGGATTAAAATTAGTAATGTTGTAAAAAACCAACTTCCCAATTTCGTTAGGGAAAATTATCCTCTAGTTGAAAGTCTATTTGTAGAATATTATTCTGGACTTGAGTATAAGGGAGGGGTTTTAGATATACTTCAAAATATTGACCAGTATGTTAAACTTGACAATCTTACTAATTTAATTGAAACTACAACTTTAACTAAGGATGTTTCTTTTTCCGACACTAGCATTTTTGTTAAAAATACATTGGGATTTCCTGATACACATGGATTGATTCAAATTGATGGTGAAATTATTTTTTACAAGTCAAAAAGTTATTCATCCTTCAATGATTGTATTAGAGGTTTTAGTGGCATTACTTCTTATGAAAATGGATTAGAATTTGAATCAACAAGTGCAGAAAAGCATTCAAGTTCTTCTACTGTTAAAAACTTGAATATTTTATTCATTAATGAATTTTTTAAAAAAATAAAATCTCAGTTTGCTCCAGGTTTTGAAGATAGATCCTTTTTTAGCGGTTCTTCCTTAAAAATCAATAAAAATATACTGATAAAGCAATTAAAGGATTTTTATACTGCAAAGGGAACAGATGCTTCGTATAAAATATTATTTAAAGCGTTATTTGGTGACGATGTTCAGGTAATTAAACCAAGGGATTATCTGATTAGACCTTCAGATGCTCAATATAGAAAAAATCAGCAATTAGTTGTTGAAGCAATCGATGGTGATCCAAAAGATCTTGTTAATACTACAATATTTCAAAATACTCTAATTGTAGATGGCAAAGAATTTATTTCTTCTGCTTATGGAACTGTCAATAAAGTTGAAACAATCAATAGAGAAGAACAGACTTATTATATCTTAGGTCTTGATTTTGATTTTAATAAAGATATTAATTTGAGAGGATCAGTCTATGGAGAATTTGTAATTGGTCCAAAAACAATAATTGTTGAAGATGTTGTTCCGGGATCAACTCAAATAACTGTAGATAGTACATATGGATTTCCAGAAAAGAATGGATCTCTCATAGTATACTATGATGACAATACAACCCAGACAATTACGTATGAAAGAAAAAATTTAAATCAATTTTTAGGTTGTCTGGTAACAAGAAGCATTTCAAAGAAAACAAACATTTATTTGAATTATACTTGTGAAGGTGGATTGACTTTTGGTGATGACGAAAATCCTATCAAGTTTAGAATTACAGGGGTTTTATCCGAAGCAGTAGTTGATCCAAATTCTAGGTATATTGTTAGTGGAAATAGAGTTAATTTGAGAACTTTGGGAAAAGATCTCAAAGAATCAAAGTACAATGATTGGAAATTTAATATATCACCTTCTTATAATATTAAATCCATTTCAATTAGTAATCAGCAAAATAGCATATATACACTCTCTCTGTATGATGATCATATATTTTATGCTGGAGATGAAGCAATACTAACATCAATCACTGGACCTTTGAAGACTTATGATGCGGTTGTTGAATCTGTAAAAGACATTTTCACTTTAAATATTTCATTACCTCTTAATTTTGATTCTTCTCAAAAATATAAAATTGAAAGAAAATCTGGAAAGTTTAAGTTTACTTACAACTCTCAAACTTTTCCAGAATCTAATGATATCTATGTTACTGATGTTCAAAATGTATATAAAGGAACAGATGATGTGCTATATGTTTCTTCCCAATCATTGCCAAAATATGGAAAAGAATCTATTGCATTAAGTGATGAAACTATAACTCTTGGCGAAGACTTTTTTATCACTGAAGAAATTAATGCCAATGATTCTCAAAAAATTGATAAAATTTTAAATATTGGAAAAAATTCATTTGTTACTGGAGATGCTCTTTATTATCAATCTGGACCTGATGGAAATTCTTTAAATATTGATCAAGGAATTTATTATGCAAAAGTTCTTGGATCATTTAATAATTCGACTCAAATAAAACTTTCTAGTAGTAGAAATAATATTGACAATAATATATTTCTCGATGTTGGATTATCCAACTCAACAACTCGATTGGTGGGGTCCCAAAATAAATTTTTTAGATCTACAAATGAACTAATTTTCTTCCAGAATACTACTGATGATGAGCAATCTAATTTCAATAGATCAATATCTCCAAAAAATATTTTCAAAAAAATTGCAAAACCATTAGAACCAAATGAAAGAAGTTTAACTCCTTCTGGAAATATTGGCATTCTTGCCAATGGAGTAGAAATTCAAAATTATAAGTCAAATGATTTTATATATTATGGATCTGTTGATAAAGTTGAACCAAAATCTTTTGGAAGTGGATATGATGTTATAAATCCACCAATTCTCAATATTATAGATTCATCAGGTTCTGGTGCATCGGTAATTTCACATATCAGAGGATCTCTGAATAAAATTGAAGTTTTGGATGGTGGATTTGATTATGATGGCATTCCCGAAATAAGAATATCGGGTGGAAATGGTGCAAATGCTATAGCAGTTCCAAATATGACTGTATTTGATCATTTTGTGGAATTTATTGCTGAGAGTAATCAAGTAAATTTGTCAAATTATACTATCACATTTAATTTAAAGCACAAGTTTTATGAGGGTGAAAGGGTTAGATATGATTATACAGATGTTCCAATTGAAGGTTTGCAAAGAGATGTCGATTATTTTATCTCCCCAGATTCTGATTTTACGTTAAAAGTTTATGGAACATTCTTGGATTCTATCAATAAAACAAACCCAATAATTTTAACTTCCCTTGCTCCCGGAAAACATTATTTGAAAAGTGTTAATAAAAAATCAAAGATTGGATCTATTAGAGTAATACGATCTGGAAAAAATTATACAAATAAAAAACTTACATTTAAAAACTCAAATGTAGATCTTTATAGAAATTCTATAAAAATTGATGACCATGGATATAAAACTGGCGAAATAGTTGTATATAACTCTGAAGGAACTTCTATATCTGGATTAACTACAAATACTGAATATTATGTCAGCGTTGTTGATAATAACGAGTTTAGACTATGTGGAATTAATACAAATCCTTCAGATCCAAAAGAATTTAATTTAAATAGAAACATATTTGTCAATTTTACTGATTTTGGTGTAGGTCCTTATATTCTAAATTATCAACCAATTAAAGTTGAAATAGTTGGCGATTTTAAAAATAGATCTCTACCTTTAGATGATATTAGTGCTAAAATTATACCATCATTTTCTGGTGAACTTTTCTCAACATCGATTGAAAATGGCGGATCTAACTATGGATCGGAAAATATATTAAATTATAATAGACAACCATTAATTGAAGTAAAAAATGGTTCTGGATGTGAGTTAAGTCCAATTATCGTAAACGGACAAATTAAAAGAGTATTGATTGTTAATGGTGGATCTAATTATAATTCCACTCCTACTATTGAAATTGATGGTATTGGATCTGGTGCTAATTTGATACCAAAAATTTCCAATGGTAGGATTATTGATGTAGTAGTTACATCGGAAGGAATAAACTATGATTCCAATGGAACTTCTCTTAGAGTTGTATCTTCTGGATCTGGAGCAGCATTTGATATTTCTATACAAAGATGGAATGTAAATAATGTAGAAAGATCGATCTTTAAAAATGAGATTACATCAAATGATATTTTTCTTTATGATACTAAAAATGAAGATGGTGAAAGAATTACTCAATTAACACATTCATATGCACCAAGAAAATTAAGAGAAAATCTTTTAGTTTCTAGAATAGAACTTGATCAAATTTTTTATAAAAAAGATTTGGAAGTAGATTTTAATGGAAATGAGTCTTCTGAATCAACTACACACTCTCCAATTATAGGTTGGGCATACGATGGAAATCCAATTTATGGTCCATTTGGATTTACTAATCCAGTTGGAGGTGGATTAGTTAAAAAAATGCAGTCTGGTTATTCTATTTCTTTAAAACCAAATAGACCAAGTACTGTTTTTTTCCCAATAGGATTTTTTGTCGAAGATTATTCATACTTTGATAGTGGTGATCTTGATGAATATAATGGAAGATTATGTGTAACTCCGGAGTATCCTAATGGAGTTTATGCGTATTTTTCAACATTGGGAGAAGTTGATACTCAATTCAGCCAAAAATACTTAAGACCTATTTTCCCATATTTTATTGGAAATCAATACAAATCTACTCCTATTGAATTTAATTTTGATAGTACTACTGATAGTAGTCAAAATTCGGCATCTTTTGAAGATTTGGGATTGGTTAGAAATACAAATAAGTATAAACTTTTGAGTGATACTGCAGGGTATGATTTTATATTCAACCCTATTGACTATGAAGATCAATTAAACAAAGTATCTAGAACTGAAAGAGGTATAATTGATGAAGTTACTATAATATCCGGAGGAGAAAATTATTCTGTAGGTGATAAAATTAAATTTGCTAAAGATGAATTTGGAAATGAATCTTTTGCTGAAGTATCCGAAATTTCCGGAAAAGAAGTTGAGGAAATATCTTTAATATCCACAAAAATACCAAATGTTGAATTTGGATCTTCTAGTTTTTCAAATTCTGTTATTGGCGTATCATCTGATCCACATAATCTAAATGATGGAGACCTTATATCAATAATTGGATTGGATGAATTGCTTACAAATAGAAAAAAAGATATTAGTTCAACTATTACTGTATTTACAAACGAATTAATATTAAATGAACAAATTGATGTAGGAGGAATCTCAGATAATTTTATACCAAAACTAATCTCAGTAAATGGAAATTTAAAGGAATCTGCCATAAGACCAAGTGACATTTATCAAATTGGTGATGAGGAATTTAAAGTTCTAAATGTCATACCGGAAAATTCCCAAATAAGAATTTTAAGAACTCTTGCTGGAATTGCTTCCCATCCAGCTGGATCAATTTTAGTTGAAAAACCAAGATTTTTTGAAGTTTCTGCTGTTGATGATGTTTCATCTCCAGTATTTTTTGGGGATAAAAATTATCCAATAAACAAAGAAATATATTTTGATCCTTCAGTTTCTATTGGTATTGGTACAGGCGAAAGAAGTATATCAAATATTTTACTTGAAATTGATCCATTAAATTATCAAGTTGGAATTTCTACCGATACTTTAGTATCTGGAGATCCCGAACCTAAAGTTGGTTTAGTGTTTAACAATTTCATAAATTCATCAAACTTCAAAATTGGCGATTTTATAAATTTGACAGGATCATCTAACACTGAATTTGACAATATTGAAGAAGTTGAAGTTCTTAATGTTGGATTTAGTTCTATAACAATAGACTATAATGTAAGCGATTTATCCACAACACAAATAAATTCTATTGTTGGGACTGGAGTAACATCATACGTTCAAAAATGGATTGTTAGAAATATTAATACAAGGCAAATATATTTGCCAAATCATGGACTTAAAACTGGTGATAAAATTGTATACAGTAATAATACAGGATCTCAAATTTTAGTGTCGGAAGACAAAATAAATGAATTTCCTTTGACTGATCCTAGTGATTTGTATGCATATGTGTTCGATCAAAATTATATTGGAATTTCCACAGATATTGTGGGGTTAACTACAACCGGTGAATATCTGAATCCAGTGTCCAATGCAACTTTATTTTATTATACTAACGTTGGATCTAGAAAATATCACAGTATTAGAACAGATAATTCGGATACTTTGGTTGGTAAGATTGCCAAAAATGTTGCAAGAGTAAGAACTTTACAAGACCCATCTCTATTTTACAATGAATCTGTCGATATTAAAGTAAAAGATACTTCAGAAAAAACTTTTATTGTAAAATATAATGATGAAAATAGAAGACTTGTATTTGAACCTAAAGAATTTGTTCAAACAAATCCAATAGATAATACAATTCCAATTTCAAATCATGGATACTCTACTGGTGAAAAAGTTATACACACCACAGATGATTTAACTTCTTCAATAGAAAATAATAAAATTTTCTATATTGTTGTTAAAGATGATAATAGTTTCAGTCTTTCTGAAACTTATCAGGACTCTATCTCAAAAAATCCTAGTGTTATTGATATTACAATTACTTCATTTGGAGAAATTTCTCAAGTAAATCCATCAATAGAGTTATATAAAAACCAAATTATAAACTTTGACCTGACTGACAAATCTTTATCATTTGTAAATAACGCAAATTCTGTTCCTGCTTTTGATTTTGATTTATATTCTGATGAAAATTTTGTAAATAAGTTTATAAAATCTGAAAAAGATGATTCTTTTACTGTAACAAAATCTGGTAAAATTGGAGTTGAAAATTTTGCAAAATTAAGGCTGCAAATAAATGAAAATACTCCAAAAAAACTTTATTATAAGTTATCTTTAGCAAATACAAATTTAAACATTCCGGATTCTAAAACTGAATATAGGGTTGATAATGAGAATATTGAAAATGACAGCACTTTGTTCGTTTTGGATAGTGTATATTCTGGAAGAAAAAGAGTTAAATCTACCGGTTCAAATTATTTTGAATATTTTATATCGACTAGACCAGAAAAAACATCTTACTTAAAAACAAATTCCTCACTTTCATATAATACATCCTCATATTCAACAACTGGATCCATTTCTAAAGTGGATGTACTTTCTAGAGATAGAAAGTACAGAGTGTTGCCAGGAATTACATCAATTACTTCAAAAACTGGAACCGGAGCATTATTATTTCCTTCCAGTAGAAAAATTGGATTTGTTAAAAAAGTAGATGTTCAAAATATTGGATTTGATTATAGTGTAGATTATAGCTTGAGACCAACTGGCAATTTGCCCCAATTAATTAATGTAGAGCCATTAAGCATATTTAAAGATATTGAAGTGCTAACTATTGGTAAAGATTATACTCTTATACCGAATTTAATAGTTCTTGATGGATTGACAAATGAGTTTGATTCTCAATCAGAGTTGAAGTTTATTCCAGAAGATTATAAGGTTGAAATTATTCAAAATAGTTCTGGTCTTTTTAATAAGACTCCAATTATTGTGCCAATCAATAATTCAAACGGAATCAGCGTTAGAAGTGTATCATATAATGTAGATTCGAAGGTATTAACTTTCATACTAAATCCATCATTCAGCAGTGAAGCAGATTTTCCTTTTGATGATGGAGATAAAGTTTTATTGGAAAACTTTAGAGTTAATGATATTATTTTTGATCCTATTACAAATGAGGTTACTATAAATCAAAATGTAAAAGGAATCAATTCCGAAAATTATGGATATGCTTTATTTACAGTAGAAAATGTAAACAAAGCTATCGGTGGCAGTGGCGCAAGTTTCTCAATTGATATGACTGACTACTTGGAAGGTGATGAAATTCCAGGAGATTATAGACCAGTCAATTCTTTTGGATATGTTGTTCCTCAAAGTTATTTTCCAACTTTCAATATAACTCTCCAAAAAAATAATTTTATTCTTGGTGAACAAGTCACTAGTACTAGTGGATTTACTGGTATTGTTGAGTATTGGGATAGGGATAATGAATTTGTTAGCATTCTATCCGATGATAAGTTTGTAACTGGTGATAAAATCACAGGAAGGACTTCAAACTTAACTGGAGTTGTTGGAACAGTACAATTCTATGAATCTGAATATAAGACAAGTTCTTCAGCTGAAGTTACTAGAGGTTGGGACACTAATATAGGATTCCTCAATGATAATAGTCAAAGAATTCAGGATAGTTTCTATTATCAATACTTCTCATATGACTTAAAATCCAAAACACAATTCTCTGAATGGGAAGATGCAGTATCAAGTCTCAATCATGTTTCTGGATTTAAGAAATTCTCCACTTTTGAGGTTGAATCTTTTACTGGGGAAGAAAATAAAACCACAATTTCATATTCAGAGTTAAACTCAGTTTCCGATTTAATTTCGGTAGTTGATTTAAATTCTTATGTGGATTTCGATATGGTTTCGGAAAATGCATATTTGCTTGATGGAAGAATTGCATCTGACCAAATTGTATTCAATACGATTCCAATTCAAGATTTTGCAGAGTCTATTGGAAATAGAGTTTTGACAATAGATGATTTTAGTGGCGAATTTAATAACATTCCAAGGGAAGAAAAATTTGTTGTTGCAGATAGATTCCCAATCTTCCAAACTAGGTATAGAAAATATTTTACATACGTTAAAGATAAATTGTTCTTTAATGAAAGGCAGTTTGGAATACTTTCCATAATACATGATGATTTAAATGGATATGTTAATCAATATGGAAGATTAGATACTCTAGAGGAACTTGGTAATTTTGAATTTGCAATTAATGGAAATTTTGGAGAAATTACTTTTAATCCTTTTGATTTTGAATTTAATGATTTTGATATTGAGTTGGTTTCATATAGTTTGTTCGATACTTTTGTTGGTCTAGGATCAACTACAACTGAATCATACGAATTGGGCAATATTGTAACTATAGACAACCAAAAAACAACTATTCCTAGCGGGTCAACTGATACAATTGGAATATCAACAGTTCATCTTTCAAATAGATCCTCCAAGGTTCTAGTTACTTTAAATGACCAAACTGGTCAATTTAGAGAATCTGTAGAACTAAACCTCACTCATAATGGAACAGATGTTTACATAACCGAATATGGAAAGTTGTATACAGAAGCGGTAAATCCCCCAATAGGATTTGCAACTTATAGTGCAGAAATCTTGGGATCAGATTTAATTGTCAATGCAACTCCTACAGTTGCATATGGATCAACACTAGAAGTTAATGTTTTAAATATTTCTGTTGCAGATATTACAAGAACAACATCAGGTTTATTAGCATTAAGTAATACTAGATTAGAGTCTGGATTTGTAAACATTCCATTAAGTCCTTCTCCCACAAAAGTTGAAGTTCATCAGCATACTTTAGTATATGGTGGTGCATATTATTATCTCTCTATTGAAGACACGACTAATGGTATATACAATTCTCTAGAACTTACAACTGTAAATAATGATTTGGATGTATATGAAACTCAATTTGGTTCTGTTATTAGTGACGATTCTTTAGTTGGACTTGGAACAATTACAACAGAAATTGTAGGAAATAGATGTAGATTATTCTTTACTCCACTGCCAGATAGAAATATTAGCATTAGATATTATTATCAGGGAGTTAAGACAATTACGGAAGCACCAGAAACTCCAGATAAACTTATATTACCATTAAATGAGTCTCAAATTAATTCATATACTACAGATTATATTGGAACTCAGAATGCAATTAGAAGATCATTTGAACTATTCTATAAAAATAATCGCATTTTAAGAAGAGTTTTCAATGCTTCTAGTTTTGTTTCAGTTAATTTGTTTGATGACACTATTAAAATACCAAATCATTATTTTAGTACTGGAGAAGAAGTTGTATATGATCCAAATGGAGATGATCCGATTAGAATTGCATTAACTGATATTCCGGGAATAGGTGTAACAGATATACTTCCATCAACTCTTTACATTATTAAAGAAAACGATATTAATATAAGAGTTTCTGCATCGGCATCTCAGGCATTAAGATCTGTTCCTGAATATCTGGATTTGGTGAGTTATGGGACAGGAACAAATCATACATTAACAGGTAAGAGAGGAAATTCTAGATCATTAATTACTATTGATAATATGATTCAGGCACCTATTGTTTCAACTTCGTTCGAAACAACTTTGGCAGAACCTTTAGGACTGAAAGATGTGAGAGTTAAAGTAACAAATCCAAATGTGTTTATTGGTGGAGATGTTTTCCAAGTAGATAATGAAATTCTCAGAGTTAAAGTTGTTGGATTTGGTGCAACGAATACACTACTTGTTAATAGATTCTGGTTGGGATCATTACCAGGAGTCCATACTGTTGGTACTGCTTGTACAAAATTAGTTGGAGATTATAATATTGTTGACAATACAATCCATTTCTATGATCCTCCATATGGTCCACTTCCAATAACACCAAAAAATCCAAAACCAGATGAAGTTGATTTTGTTGGAATTTCTACTGGTTCTTCTTTCTCCGGAAGAATATTTAATAAAAGTGGAGAAATTAATGGAGAAAATCCAACATACTCTGACAATATTTTATTAGATGGTCTTTCTGAAGAATTTACTGGAATTACAAGTGAGTTTATTTTGAAGGAGAAAGGTTTACCAGTATCTGGTATTTCAACATCAAACCTGTTTGTTCTGGTTAAAAATATACTTCAAACTCCTTTTGATGAGGATAGTAATCCAGAAGGTTCGTTTACACTAAGTCGAAACCTTGGAGGAGAAACAACAATAATCTTTAAGCAACAGGATGAAGTTTCAAATCTTGATGATATTAATTCAACAAACCTTCCCGTTGGTGGCATAATAGTTAGCACTGGTTCTACATTTGGTTCTGGATATCAACCATTAAAAACTGCTGGCGCAACAGTCACTATTGATGATACTGGATCAATTTCAAACATAACTATTGGTTCTACTGGAAGTGGATATAGATTAGTTGATGGTAAAGAAATTTTTGTTTCTACATCTTCTATTGCAGTTTCTGGAACATTTACTTTAGAAGTCGTTGATGAAAAAAGTTTATTTGACAAACTTCCATATTCTTCAAGAGCATTATGTAGTACTGGAATAGGTACGGTATATAATGATGTGGAAATTACTGCATATGATCCAATTGCTTCTACAATTACACTATCCAGTGCTTTAGATGAAGATATTCCTGCAGGATCCAGAATTTCAGTAAAACTAACAGAATTGTCTACAGAAATAGTTGATATTGGAATTAGAACGGAAAGTAGTGGTGATTATGACGTAAATTATATTGGATTTACAACTGTAATTTCAGGATCAATTTCAACTTCAATAAATTTTGTTGATCCTGGAATTGCATTTACTTCTTTCTATGATGTATTTGACACAAGAGCATCTGAATCAATTGCTGCTGGATCAACTGTTCTTTATGTTAATAATATTAAAAATATTAATAATATTAATAATTATATTACAGTAAATTCAGATTTTAATGTAAAAATTACGGGAATTGGAAATACTTTCATTACACTTGACAGTCCACTATCAACAATTACTTCCAATGATGTAGTAACTATCAGAAGATTTTCGCCACCAAATATTGAATTTGATTCGCCTATAGGATATTATAACATTCCATTAATTTATAGTTCAGATTCTCCTTCTATAGGAATTGGAACTGGTGCAAAATTAAATATATTAGTTGGTGAAGATGGTAGTGTTATTGACTTTAAATTTGTAAATAATGGATATGGGTATAGACCTTTTGAGATATTAACAATTCCAACTGATGGATTGATTGGAATACCCACAAATACGCAATATCCATTTAGTGAATTCCAAATATTCATAGATGATGTATATGACACTAAGTTTTCTTCTTGGTCTATCGGTGATCTTCAAGTTATTGATAAATTCGACGATTTATTCGATAATAGAAGAAAGATTTTCCCAATCAAAATCAATGGAGAAATTAAGTCCATTAGAGCTAAAAAAGGATCTGCAATTGATATCGAAGCAACTTTAATAGTTCTATTTAATGATATTCTCCAAGTTCCTGGTGAAGGATATGAATTTAATGGCGGAAGTATTATAGTGTTCCCAGAACCTCCAAAATTTGGAGACACTGTCACTATAATATTCTATAGAGGAAATAGTGATGTTGATGTAATTGATGTTGATGTTTTAGAAAATGTTAAAATTGGAGATTCATTAACTATTACAAATGATGTTAAAAAATTAAATGAGAATGAAAGAATTGTTTCTGATATTGTCGCATCCGACTTTGCAAATACTTTTATTTACTCTGACAAAGGTATTGTCGAAGACTTTAATTTGTTAAGACCTGTTTTACTATCAAAACAAACTGAAGATCTTGTTATTGATGGGCAATTTATTGGAAAAGATAGAGTTTATAATGAGGCAAGTATATATCCTTCCGCAAAAATAATATCAGAAATAACTCCATCTTCAACTGAATTTTATGTTGACACATTGAAACCATTCTTTGATAATGCAGCAGAAACTATTGAGGATAAAGAAAGAAATTTGATTAAAATAATTGATCAAGAACAAAAATCACCTGCAATTGGAACATGTCAGGTTGTTAATGGTGAGGTATCTTCCATTTTAGTTCTTGATGGTGGCGAAGGTTATACAACTGCTCCAAATGTTTCTATTCAATATCCATATTTTACAAATCCATCTCCAATTGGAATTGGATTGACCAATATTGATAATATAGTTGGTACTATATCCACAACTGGAATTTCGACAGCGACTATTGGAGAATTTTTGCTTGGTAGAAATAGTCGTGCTTCTGGAGTTCTTGCTGGAATTACATCTGATAATTTTATTCAAGTTATCCCAACAAGTTTGAATATATTTGAAGTTGGTGAAGAAATAAATCTGTTCGAATCTGGATTTGTTGCCGATATTGAAACATTGGATTCTACAGAGTTTGCAACAGCAACAGCAACTATTTCTTCTGGGTCCGTAAATTCTATAACAGTAACAAATTCTGGAATAGGATATACTTATGGTCCAATAAAATCTTTAAGAGTTAAAACTGAAGGTCTTGGTTTTCCAGAAACTTTAAATTCATCAAACAGTACCTTTACTTCTGCCAGACTTAAAACGAAGACTGGTATTGGTCAAAACGCATCTGCTGATGTTAACCTATTAGTTGATCCAATTACTCAAAACTTCATAATTGATAGGACTAATATTAATATTACGAATAAAGGATTTAGATACTCTGTTGGTGATATTTTAGAAGTTGATGTATTTGATAATCCTGGAATTGGTGAAACTTTTAGAAATTATCCTTTATCAAGACCAATACAGTTTGAAGTTTCTCAAATTGAAACTCCACAAATTTCAATCGATCCACCCACAGTTAAGACTGAAGTAATACCAGATGTTTCTTTCTTTGGAGACTATGGAGTAATTGTTGGAGTTACTACAATTGCAAGTATTCCTATTGGTCCTGTTGTTGTACCTGGTTTGGTATTTGATTTATATATTCCAGAAGATTCTATTCTTAGAGATTCTGCATTCATAGGAAATACTGTTGTTGGATCTGCAATTACAGTATCTCAGTTGGATCTAGGAGACTACTTTTCTATAAGCAATGCAAATATTGCAAATTCCCCAAACACAACTTATAACAATGCAGGAAATGTTATAGGAATTTCTACAAATTTGAATAATATATATCAAGTTATTTTCCCAGCAGTTACTGTTAATAAGTTCAGTCCCAAATATGGCAATATTTTGGTCAGAAGGATTATATGTGCTGTTTCTACTTTATATGATGACTTTGGTGCTTCATACATCAATGATATTGGTCAATTTAGTTGGGGCAAAATTTCTAATTTATCGAAGAGAATTGATCCAAAATCTTTCTTAATTGATAATAATCCAATAGTTCAAAGAGTTAATCCATTGAAATTCTCAAATTATGATTATGAACCATAAAATTGGTTATAAATAATCAAAAAAATGTTAGAAAATGTCGGCAATTATAACTGACCAACTTAGGATATCTAATGCACTTGGTTTTATTGAAAAGGTCAATTCTCCAGATAATGCATATTATGTATTTTTGGGTTTGTCAAACTCAACAGAATACTTATCTACTTGGGAAGAGTTGCCACCCTTTCCAAGAGATAATTTTAATGAAGAAAATACAGTGTGGGATACTATGTTTTCGTTGAAAAAAATATCTCCTGGTGATGTTTCTCCTGTTATAAGAAGAATAAATTGGGAGTCTGGAAGAACTTATGATATGTATCGTAATGATATAAGTATAGACAAACGTGCAAATCAAACCGATTCCACCTCTTTATATGCTTCCGATTATTATGTTATAACTCAAGATTATAGAGTCTATATTTGCCTCCAAAATGGAACGACTCCAGAATCTTCTAGTGGAAATCCATCATTAGATGAACCAACTTTTACAGATTTGGAACCAAGGGCTGCTGGTACAAGTGGAGATGGTTATATTTGGAAATATCTTTATACAATAAGACCTAGCGAAATTATTAAATTTGATAGCACCAATTTTATTCCAGTTCCTAGGGATTGGAAAACTAACTCAGATTATTCTGCAGTAATTGAAAATGCATCTTCAAGCGGACAATTGAAGATTGTTACTATATTAGATAGAGGTAGAAATTTAGGTGCACCTGGACTTTATCAAAATATTCCAATTAAAGGTGATGGATCAGGTGCTACAGTAACTATTATTATTGGTAGTGACAGAACTGTTGATAGCGTTTTCGTATCTAATGGAGGAAGTGGATATACTTATGGAACAATTGATTTAGAAAGTTCTGGATTATTTTTAACAGATCCTCCAAAGTTTTCTGTTATTATTCCACCAAAAGGAGGTCATGGAGCAGATATTTACAGAGAACTTGGTTCAACAAATGTTCTTCTTTATTCTAGAATTGAAAATGATATTGGAGATCCTGACTTTATTGTTGGCAACAAAGTTGCAAGAGTTGGAATTGTTCAAAATCCAGAAGCATTCGATTCAACATCAATTTTAAATAAACAAAAGGCAAGTTCTGTATATGCATTAAAATTGAGACCTAATTCTGCAACAATTTTACCAAACTCAACATTCACTCAAGATATTGTTGGTGTTGGAACTGCTGTAGGAAGAGTTGTTTCTTATGATAGTGAAACTGGAGTTATAAAATATTGGCAAGATAGAACATTATATGGGTATACAACATCGGGAATATCAACAAATTCTGTTAATGGATATTCCCAAATTCAATTTACCAGTGAAAATAATATTGACGTAAACAATATTATTATTGAAGTTGATGATGATTTTAGTGGTATATCTACGGTAATAAATAATGGTACTGTGTACCTTGGTCAAAATTTTGAAAATGGATTTGCTAATCCAGAGGTAAAAAAATATACAGGAGATATTATATACATTGATAATAGACCTTCAATTAGCAGATCTTTAAATCAAAAAGAGGATATTAAAGTCGTTTTACAATTCTAATCAATAACAGTCATGCCACAAGAAACTAATTTGAATGTAACTCCTTATTTTGATGATTTTGATGATCAAAAGAACTTTTATAAGGTTCTTTTTAAGCCAGGATACCCCATTCAGTCCAGAGAATTGACAACTTTACAGTCAATTCTTCAAAATCAAATTGAAAAATTTGGATCACATATCTTTAAGGAAGGATCTCCAGTTCTCGGCGGAAACGTTGTATACAATAATTATTATGAAGGAATTCAAGTAGAATCAAGTTATCTTGGTATTTCTGTAGATTTGTATTTGAATAATTTTATTGGCAAGTATTTGATTGGACAAGACTCTCAGGTAAAAGGGAGAGTTGAATTTGTTTTGCCAGCAAATGAATCTCCAACATCAAATACCATAATTTATGTTTCATACAGAGATTCAAATTCCACTCAAAACACTAGACAGTTTAATTCTGGAGAAGTTTTACTTTCCGAAGGAGATGTTCCTATAGTTTCTGGTGGATTTACTAATATTCAGGCAGGCCAAGGAGTAGGAAGAGTTACTACTGAAAATTCTTCTATTGTCGGATCTTCTGTTACTATTGCTGATGGTGTGTATTTTATTAGAGGTTATTTTGTAAATATTAAGCAGGAAACTTTAATATTAGATCCTGTTGCAAATAATGTAAATTATAGTATTGGATTGAAAGTAATTGAAGATATTGTTACTGCAGATGATGATGAATCTCTCGTAGATAATTCGCAAGGATTTACAAATTTTGCTGCTCCAGGTGCTGATAGACTTTCTATTACAGCATCTTTGGCAAAATATTCATTTACAGAGTCTCAAGATGAAGGGTACATCGAATTATTTAAAGTTGTAGATGGATCCCCAGATAAAGTACAAAGAGATGCTGAGTATAATCTTCTTGCAAATGAGTTTGCAAGAAGAACTTATGATGAATCTGGTGATTATTATGTAACGCCATTTAAAGTTGATGTTAGAGAATCATTAGATAATTTAAAGGGAAATAAGGGAATATTTAAATCAGGACAAAATACATATGGCAATAATGTTGCCGATGAATCTCTTGGAATTTATAAAGTATCTCCAGGAAAGGCATATATTAGAGGATTTGAAGTAGAACTACCTAATCCAACTTTTATAGATTTTCCAAAACCAAGAATTGAAAAAACTTTAGAAAATCAAAGTATTGTTTATACAACCGGTTCAACGTTTACTCTGAATAGAGTTGATGGAAATCCATCTCTAGGAATTTCAACGGATTATACGGTATCATTAAGATCAGAAAGACTTGGTGTAGATGATAATGTAGCACCTGGTAAGGAGATTGGTCTTGCTAGAGTATATGATTTTGCATTAGAATCTGGTTCATATAATACAATATTTCCAAATTCTAATGAGTGGGATATTACTTTATTTGATGTTCAACCATACATTGAATTAAATTTAAATAATCCTGTCACATTACAAGTACCAACATTTATCAAAGGAAGTTCCAGTGGAGCTTCGGCATATTTGAGAGAATCAATTACAAATTCCGGAATTGTTACTGCATATAATATTGATGGCAAATTCTTAAGAGGCGAAAAACTTAGTTTTGATAGTATTCAAAATAATAGAATTATACAATCATTTACTGAGTATGATGTAAATGATTTTAAATCAGTTTATGCACCACCGGTTGGTTCTGGTGCAACTTTTAGTGCAGATTTAGTACAAAAAGTAAAATCATTTGTAGGGTCTGTAACCATTTCTCCTGAAGTTAGTGGAATTAGCACTGTAACAAGTTCTAATTTTGTTTTTAGAGGTGCTTCAAAGGTAAATGATATTATTGCATACTCAACTCCAGGGAATGTTGAACCAACTTATGCAAAAATTACTTCAATTTCTGAAAAAACGTTGGAAATTGAATCAGTTACTGCTGTTTCTGGTGTTTGTGTATCAATTCTTCCTTCTACTACCTTATCAGTTTCCGATTTTAGAATTCTAAAATCTGGATTACAAGATTCTACTGACAATACTTTATTTACAGTTTTTCCTAAGGATAAGATTTCTTCTTTGGATTTGGAAGATTCTGAATTAATTATAAGAAGACAAAAAACGATTAATATTTCAGCAAATACTTCAGAGACTATTGTTCTTTCTGCAAATGAAAGATTCTTACCATATGATGAAGAAAGATATTCTATTTTTTACTCTGATGGAAGTGTAGAACCACTGAGAGAAGATAAGTTTTTCTTCACGTTAGGATCTCAAAGTTTAAGAATAAATGGATTAACTGCTACTAGCGGAACAGCAACTTTAACTTACACAATAAAGAAACTTAATGTTTCTGCAAAAGTAAAAAATAGAAATAGAGTTAATTCTATTATAGTAGATAAGTCAAAATATAATTATTCTGGTGTAGGGCAAACCACTCTCAATGATGGTCTAGAGTTTGGTAACTATCCTTATGGTACTAGAGTTCAAGATGAAGATATTTGTTTAAGATATCCAGATGTAACAAAACTTTTAGGAGTATTTGAAACATCTAGTGCTAGTGATACTCCACAACTACAGTCAATTACATTAAATATAACTGATTTCACTACTTCAAACTTAATTTTAGGTGAAGAAATAGTTGGACAAGATAGTAATTGTGTTGCCATTTTGGTCGAAAGAATCAACAATAATACCGTAAGTTATATTAGTTTAAATTCTTCATCCTTTAATGATGGGGAAGGTGTTGAGTTTAAAGAATCTAACATAGTCTCTTCAATTTCAGCATTGAATAGGGGAAATTGTAGAGATATTACTGACAATTTTATTTTCAATAATGGACAAAAGAATACTTTCTATGATTATGGTAGAATAACTAGAAAAGAAAGTTCTAGAGAACCTCTTAAAAAGTTAAAAATTGTTTTTGAATCAACTTCTATCGATTCTGCAGATGAAGGAAGTTTCTTCTCAGTTGATTCATATTCTCAGTTTGACTATTGCGATATCCCTTCTTTTGATGGAATAAGAAATTATAACATTTTAGATTTAAGACCTAGAGTTTCTGTTTATAACGTTTCTGAAGGCGAAAGATCTCCATTTGAGTCATTATCAAATAATTTTGTAAATGATGATAATAAAAATACGCCAATTTTAGCATCCGATGAAGATATCATATTAGATTTTTCATATTATTTGCCAAGAATTGATAAAATTGTTTTATCTAAAGACGGTAAATTTGAATTAATGATTGGCGATCCTGCAGAAAATCCACAGGCACCATTAAATCTCTCAGAATCTCTTGATATTGCAACAATTACTCTCCCAGCATATTTCTGCACCAATGATGAAGTAGGAATTAATCTTGCTAAGCACAAAAGATATCGAATGGTAGATATCAAGAAACTTGAAGATAGAATTAAAAATCTTGAGTATTATACAACTCTATCTTTACTGGAAAAAGAGACTGCAAGTTTTACTATTAAAGATGCAAATGGGTTGGATAGATTTAAATCAGGATTCTTTGTTGACAATTTCACAACATTAACTTCCCAAAAATCCACCTTTATTGCCAAAAATTCAATTGATGTTGAAAATTCTCAATTAAGACCTTCTGTATATACCACCTCCATAGATTTAATTCTTGGACATACAAATTCAAGAGGAGATATTAATTTTAATGATTTAGATTTTGATTACAAGTCAAATCAATCTATTGTTGGTGAAAATGTTAAAAAATCAGTTGGACCTGTTGGAAAGGGGGTTTTAACCCTTGATTATTCGGAGACTGAAGAAATTATTCAACAGTATGCAACAAGAGTTGAAAATGTAACTCCATATTTGGTTACTTTCTATGGAGGAGTTTCAAGTCTTAGTCCAGCATCTGATATCTGGTTAGATCCTATTGTTTTGGATCCAATTAATTTGGGAGTTGAAGGTGGAGAAACTCAAATTATTAATGTTGAGTTGGATGAGGTTCCAGATCCAAACTCAGGATGGGCTCCAGTTTTATTTGGTGCTTGGGAAACTTCATGGACTACAGTATCTACCCCTAGAGAAGTTTCTAGAGGTCCAAAATATGAAAAAAATGGAAAATGGTATCAAGATGTTGTTTATGCTGTAGACAAAGAAGGTTCCAAAACTAGAATTGGTGATACTAGAAGAATTACATTCTCAGATACTCCAGTATCATATGGAGATAATGTAGTAAGTATTGATATTGCAACATATTGCAGATCGAGAAACATAGAAGTTGTTTCAAAGAAATTAAAACCATACACACAAATGTATGCGTTCTTTGACGGACAAAATGTTGATGAATTTATGGTTCCAAAACTTTTGGAAGTGGAAATGATATCTGGCATTTTCCAAGTTGGCGAAACTGTTACCAATTTAAAGTCTGCTTTTGATGGTTTTTCAAGTGCAAATATTAAATTCCGACTTTGCCAACCAGATCATAGAGAAGGAAGATATGACTCTCCAACCGCATCATATACATTTAATCCATATGATAGAACTCAAAATGTTCCAACAAGTTATTCTGAAGCATCTGAGTTTTTAAATGTTGATACTTTCCTCTTATCAGAAGAGGCAATTGGAGAATCTTTTGGTTATGTTTCTTCTGGAATGATTCTAATTGGATCATCTAGTGGTGCAACTGCAAAAGTAAAACCAGTAAGACTTATTACTGATAACGTTGGAACATTAATTGCATCTCTTTATATTCCAGATCCAGGTATTAGAAGAAATCCAAGATTTACTACGGGATCTAAGGTTATAAGACTTTCAAGTCTTAAGAGTAATTCGACAGTTCCTGGTCTTCTCAATAGTTTGTCCGAAGCAGCATTTTTTGCAAAAGGTACAATTAAGACAACTCAAGAATCTTTTGGAACAATTAGAGACACTATAAAGGAAGTTGGAACTTTAACGGAAACATTGCCCATATCTACAACAGATTTTTCAAAACCAGTTGCAGTTCAGGTTCCTGCTCCCCCACCAAAACCAGAACCAAAACCATATCCAAAGCCAAAACCAGAGCCAAAACCAGAACCAAAACCAAAACCTGGTCCAAAACCATCTCCTGGTCCAAAACCAGAACCAAAACCATCCCCTGTACCAAAACCATCTCCTGGTCCAAAACCATCTCCTGGTCCAAAACCATCTCCTGGTCCAAAACCAGTATCAAAGAAAATTGAACAATTTAAGTTATATACAGTTCCAGGAACATATACATTTACTGTTCCAAAGGGAGTAACTTCTATTGAGGCTTCTGGAGTTGGTGCTGGTGGTGGTGGCGGATATGGTAAGAGTAATAAACCAGGCGGCGGCGGAGGCGGCGGCGGAGTTTGTTCCAAAAAGATATCAGTAAATCCTGGAGAGACTCTAACAGTTGTTGTTGGATCTGGTGGAAGAGGAGCAACTTCTGACAATAAAGCAAGGGACGGTGGGGCAAGTTTTATTCTTGGTAAAAATATATCTGCCAGAGGTGGCGTAGGTGGATCAAGTTCTTCTAAAGGATTTGGAGGAAAAAATAGTGGTGGTGGAGGAAGAGGTGAAGATGGAAGATATGATAGAGATGATGATGATAGAGGTGGATATGGAGGAGGTGCCGGTAGAGTCGGTGGAGGAAACTGTGGACATCCAAAATACAAAGACTGTTCATCTAGAACTGGAGGACCTGGCGGAAATGGTATAAAATTTGCAGGTTCTGGTGGAACAGATGGAGAAGTTCCAAATTGTGGAGAGGAAGATGGTGGAAGAGGTGGCACCTACGGTGGCGGTGGTGGCGGCGGAATCGATGATGGTTCTGGCGCAGATGGTTCTTCCGGCGCATTCCTTTTAAAGTGGAAAGAATCAAAAGATACCGCATCAACTGATTTAATTCCACCAATTGGATTGGATCCATTAGCACAATCATTCACAATTAGTGCTAAAGAAGGAAGATTCGTAACAGCAATCGACATATTCTTCCAATCCAAAGATGATTCTCTTCCAGTTATTGTTGAATTAAGACCAATGTCTTTAGGTCTTCCAACTGGGGAAATATATCCATTCTCTCAGGTTATTGTATATCCTGAAGACATTGAAATTTCTGAAGATGCTTCTGTAGCAACAAGAATTCAATTTGATGCTCCAGTTTATCTCAAAGGAGAATCTGAACACGCTGTAGTAATTAAATCAGATTCAACAAATTATTACGTTTGGATTTCGAGACTTGGTGAAGTTGATATAACTACAGCATCTTTACCAGAATCTGGAAGAACTATTGTTGCAAGTCAACCAGACATTAGTACAATTGGTTCTCTATTCAAATCCCAAAATGCTTCTACTTGGACCCCAAGTCAATTTGAAGATCTGAAATTTACCCTATATTCTGCGGTATTTGAAACTGAAGGTAATGCAAGTTTCTTCAATCCAGATTTGACCAAGAAAAATAAACAATTCTCAACATTGAGAAATAATCCTCTAGAAATTTTCTCAAGAAAAATTAAAGTTGATATTTCCGAAACTCTTTCAGATCCATTATTTAAATTAGGTAATACAATAGTTCAAAATGGTACTGGTGCTACAGGAAATTATGTTGGTGCTACAGGATCTATTACAAGTGTTTCAATTACAAATAGTGGAATTGGATATACCCCATCCAATGGAACTTCTTTCACATACTTTAACGTTCCATTAGAAAATTCTTCTTCTGAAGGAAGATTAGCAACAGCAGATATTACTATTGGAAGAAATATCCTTCCAGATGGAACTTTTAATGATGGAGTTGCAATTGCTGCCACAATCTCGGCAACTGGAACTGGATATGAGAAAGGTGATGTATTATCAGTAAGTCAATTAGGTGATCAAACTTTAGGTAGAAACTTATTGTTAACTGTAGATGATGTAACAGATTTTAATCAACTTATTATTGATAATGTACAAGGCAATTTCTTAACTGGAATTGGTTATACTTTAACTTATACAAATGAATCTTTGACTAACGTCAATATAAATAATGGAATAACAAATCCAGTCAATATTACTGAACTTACAGAAATTACGGATGGTCTGCACATTAAAGTAAATCATCAAAATCATGGCATGCACTCCGAAGTTAATCTTGTAGAATTGTCCAATATTGTTTCGGATATTTCTCCAGTAACTTTGATTGAAAACATTTCACCAAATGATACTAGTTTATCAGGAATTACTCTTTCCGATACTTCAATATTTGCAACTTTTGAAGGTGCTCCAGTTTCAATAACAAATCCTGGATTTATATTGATTGATAAAGAAATTATTAAATATACTGGAATTTCTGGAAATCAGATAACTGGCATTACTCGTGATATTATTAGTAGTGATACTGAAACATTAAGAGTTATTTCCTCACACTTTGAAGGATCAGATGTTTATAAGTATGAATTGAATGGAGTTTCACTTACCAGAATTAATACAACTCACAATCTTCAAGACGCTTCTGTTCTTGATCCAATTGGATTAGACTATTACACAATCTACATCGATACTGTAAGATCAGATACTACACTTAAACCATTATACTTTAGAGATACAAAGTCTACTGGTGGATTATCTGTTAAGGCATCAAGTAATATTCAGTTCGAAATTATTAAACCAAATCTTGAAACTTTTATTCTACCAGAAACAAATATTGCTTCAGATTTGAGAACTATTTCTGCTACAAGTATTGGTGGTGTTGAACCTTCCTTTGTTGATCAAGGATATCAAAGAGTTGATTTGAATGTTGATAATAACATGAGCACAAGTAGATTAATCTGCTCCAAAATAAACGAAACCACTTATTTACAAAATCAACCAGCAGGCAAGTCTTTAGAACTTAGAACATTCTTATCAACTGAAAATGATAGATTAACTCCAGTAATTGATCTAGATCGTGTCGGAGCAATTTTGGTTTCAAATAGAATCAATAGACCTATTGAAGATTATATAAATGATTCTAGAATTTCTACTATAGAAAAAGATCCAACAGCGTTCTTCTATATAACAAAACCAATTTCTTTGGAAGTTCCTGCAACTTCACTAAGAACTTATATTGCTGCATATATTAACAGAAATTCTGATATTAGAGCATTCTATGCACTAATGAAGGATCCAACAGAAACTCCAATCTACTATCCATTCCCAGGATATTCAAATAAACTTTTATCCGGAGAAGTGATTGATATTAACAATAGTGATGGAACATCTGATAAATTTGTTCCAAATAATGAACTATTTGGAAATGGAAATACTGAGAATTACTTCAAAGATTATGAGTTTAGTGTTGATAATCTGGCAGAATTCAGATATTTTACCATTAAACTAACTGTTTCTTCAAATATTCAAGTATATCCACCAAAATTAAGAGACCTTAGAGTAATTGCATTGGCATAATGAACTATAGTAAAATAGAAGGTCACGAAAATCTAATTCGTGACGAAAAAACCAAATCAATCATTAATACTAACATTAATGAGTATGAGAATTATATTAAAATGCGAAATATAAAACAAAGTGAGGTGAAAAGAATTGAGAACATTGAAAATGATTTAAATTCTCTAAAAAATGATATTAATGAAATTAAAAGTCTATTAAAGAGTACTCTAAAATGATTGATTTGGATTTGGTTGAACTTGAAAACTTTAGTAAAATGTTTGAGTATGAGAAACTTGCTAGAGATATAGATAGTATAGAAAATATTGAGGAAGCAAAGCATATTGCAAAAGCATTTGTCAAATTATATTTCAAGCAACAAGAAATCGTATCTAAATTTACATAGATTCTAATGGCAAAACCATCCACAAGACAACAATTAATAGATTATTGTCTACGAAAATTGGGTTATCCAGTTCTGGAAATCAACATTGCAGATGAACAGATTGATGATCTTGTTGATGATGCACTTCAGTTTTTCTATGAAAGGCATTTTGATGGAGTCATTCAAAATTATTTAAAGTATCAAGTAACTCAAGAAGATATTGATAGGGGTAAAGGAAAAGTTGGAATTACAACGACCTCAGTTAATAATACAATTAATGGTATAACAACTCAGTTTGATTATAAAGAAAATAGTAATTATCTACCAATACCCACAAATGTAATTGGAGTTAATAAAATTTTCAAATATGAAGGTGAAAATACTATCTCCGGAAATCTTTTTGGTGTAAAATACCAATTATTTTTAAATGATTTTTATCAGTGGGGTTCTTTAGAACTTCTCACATATTCAATGATAAAAACAAAACTTCAAGATATTGAGTTTTTATTAAATACGGATAAGCAAATTAGGTTTAATAAGAGACAAGATAGATTGTATCTTGATATTGATTGGAATTCTATTAATGTTGGAGATTATCTCATTATCGATTGTTATCAAATAATGGACCCAACTAGTTATAGTGAAGTTTGGAATGATTCTTTCCTAAAACCATATTTGACTGCACTTATGAAGAGACAGTGGGGATATAACATTTCCAATAAATTTAGAGGTCTTAAACTTCCAGGAGGAGTTGAGTTGGATGGTAGAACTCTTGTTGAAGATGCTCAAAGAGAAATTGATTCTTTAATGGAAAAGATGTCTTCGACTTATGAACTTCCACCTTTAGATATGATAGGTTAAACTTATGCTTAATCCATTTCTACTAAACGGTTCTAAAAGTGAGCAGGGAATGCTCCAAGACTTAATCAATGAGTCTCTTAGAATGTATGGTATTGACGTTTTCTATTTACCGAGACAATTTGTAAATGAGAAAACAGTAATAAAAGAAGTTGTTGAGTCTGAATTTAATACAGCATTTCCAATTGAAGCATATGTAGAATCATATGATGGTTATTCTGGACAAGGAACAATTCTTTCAAAATTTGGAATTCAAGAGTTGGATGATTTAACTCTTACGATTTCAAAGGAAAGATATGAAAATTATATTCAAAATCTTATCAAAAAAATTCCAAATTCGAAATTGACATCCAGACCAAAGGAAGGGGATTTAATTTATTTTCCTCTTGGTGATAGATTATTTGAGATTAAGTATGTGGAGCATGAAAAACCATTTTATCAGCTTCAGAAAAATTACGTTTATCAATTATCTTGCGAACTCTTCAGATATGAAGATGAAGTTATTGATACTGATATTGATATTATTGATGATAATATTCAAGATTATGGATATATTCAAACTTTGAATATGATTGGTGCTGGGGTAACTGCTGAAGCAACTACAACAATCGTAAATGGTGGAGTAAGATTTGTAACAATTACCAACAGAGGTTCTGGTTATACAAGTGCTCCAGAAGTTAAGTTTTCTTCTCCACGATCGGGAGGAACAAAAGCAACAGCTGTTGCTGAAATGATTAGTGGTATAGTTGATTTTTGCGAATCTGATCCCAATCTCTTAAGGGTCCAAAAGATTTTAATCACTAATCCAGGATCTGGATACACAACTGCTCCACAAATTACTTTTATTGGAGGGGAAGGATCTGGAGCAGAAGCAACCGCAACTATTGGTGATGGAGTTATTGGTCCAATAACAGTTACAGAATCTGGATCTGGATATCTTACCCAACCTACAATTATTTTTACAGGAATATCTACAGTTTCTGCTGCAGCAACTGCAGTATTAAGTAATGGATCTGTAAGTAGTATTCAAATTATTAATGCTGGACTTGGTTATACATCTGCACCAGACATTACAATTGGCAACCCCGATTCTACTGGTGGAACTGGAACATTTAAGTTCAATGAAGTGATTACGGGAAGTATTTCTGGAACAACTGGAAGAGTTAAGTATTGGAATATTGTTACTAATATTTTAGAAGTATCAAATATTACAGGAAACTTTAAAGTTGGAGAAATAATTACTGGTTTAGAATCTAGTGCATCTTATGTTTTGAGAAAAATAAATGAAGATAACCTTTCAGATACTGGGTCTCTAAATAATTCAAATACTGGCGATAAATTTGCAAATAATCTTGAAATTGAAACTGAGGCAGATTTAATTTTAGATTTTAGCGAAAAAAATCCATTTGGAACTCCATAAATTAAGAGGTTAATATGTTCGAATATTACTATAATGAAATATTCCGAAAGACAATTATTGGATTTGGAACTCTGTTTAATGCAATAAACATTAAGCACTTTGATGACTCTGGTGACGTAAGTTCTGTCATCAAGGTTCCTCTTTCTTATGGACCAATTCAAAAGTTTCTTGCAAGAATTGAGCAGCAACCAGATTTAAATACTCCAGTTCAAATGACTTTGCCAAGAATGTCATTTGAATTTGTTGGTCTTTCTTATGATCCAACAAGAAAACTTACGACAACGCAGACATTTATATCAAAATCTTCAACAGATTCTACGGATTTGAAGAAAACATATATGCCTGTTCCATATAATATGCAATTTGAACTTAGTATTATGACTAAGTTAAATGATGATATGCTTCAAATAATTGAACAAATTTTGCCATATTTTCAACCTTCGTATAATGTAACTATTGATCTGGTCAAATCTATTGGCGAAAAAAGAGATGTGTCAATTGTTTTAGATTCCATTAATATGGAAGATAATTATGAGGGAGATTATACTACAAGAAGGGCACTTGTTTACACGTTAAGATTTAGTGCAAAGACATATCTATTTGGTCCTACTTCTTCTGCAAACAAAGACATTATCAAAAAAGCAACTGTTTCTCTTGTTTCAGGAGATTCCAAGTCAACTTCAAGAGATCTTACATACTCAGTTACTCCAGTTGCAACTAAGAGTTATAGTGATTTGGTAATTACAACATTAAATTCTGATATGACAGAATCCACTACAGAAATTACTGTACAGCAAGCTGCAAATGTCCCAATAAATTCATATATTACAATTGATAATGAAACTATGAGAGTAGTTGATAAGATAGATAGAACTGATGTAATAGGTCAAGATACTTTAGTTGTTTCTAGAGGTCAATATGGAACAACTATTACGACTCATGTGAGTGGATCTTCAATTGAATTGATTACTCAAGCAGATAATGCATTAATACAACCTGGAGATGATTTTGGATTTGATGGAGATCTATTCTAAGTAAAGATATGAAAGATTATGATAAGTTGGATGATGTTTTTAATGTTTCTGGGGATATAGTACCCAAATCGGTTGATGTTGATATTGAAAAATCTGAAATTGAACCAACTCCAATAGTAGAGAATAAAAGATCTACAGATATTCAAAGAGATTATGAATATGCAAGAGGTACAATATACTCTCTTTTGGAAAAGGGGCAAGAGGCGATAAATGGTGCTTTAGAACTTGCCCAAGAGACCGAATCTGCTAGGGCATATGAAGTTGCTGGACAGATAATCAAAAGCGTTTCTGATACAGCAGATAAACTAATGAATCTACATAAAGATATTAAAGAAGTTGAAACTGATAGGGTGAAAGGTCCAACCAATGTAACAAATAATGCTCTGTTCATCGGATCAACTGCAGAGTTGTCAAAATTATTAAAACAACAATCAAAAGATACTCAGGAAGATAAATAGTTAAAAAAGTAAGAAAATGTCTGTTGCTCAAATTAATACGATAACTATTGAAAGAGGAACTGATTTTGAGGTTACTTTTGATATTTTTGGTGAAGATTTAGAACCAAATAGCTTTACACAAGGATACTCTGGCATTTTTTCTCTTAAAAAATATCCAGGAGCATCTACTGGATTTGAAAAAGCGGCGGTTTTTGATCCCGGAACAAATGATATCAAAGTTTCTTTGGCAAAAACTGAAACTGCAAAATTAAAACCTGGCAGAAATTATTTT
>Ga0208428_1000138_pt1 | contig 35482 bp, 55 predicted proteins | sample DEB08_DNA_11_FD_184535 | JGI IMG/M metagenome (GOLD analysis project Ga0208428, IMG submission 184535) | Aqueous microbial communities from the Delaware River and Bay under freshwater to marine salinity gradient to study organic matter... | ecosystem: Environmental > Aquatic > Marine > Coastal ... | reverse complement strand
CCACTCACGATCAGTGATCCACAGACAGCCCATCACCTGCTGTTTGTACTTTGTCGGCAGACCACCATCGCGGAGGTATGCCACATGTGTATGCGGGGCTGGAACCTTCAATTCCAAGCCACCATTCGTGCCAATCAAACCGTCAGGGCTTACGCCTGCCTCGAGCTTGTCACTCTTGCAGAACCCGACTTGAACTACAGATTTACCGGAAGATAGCGAATAGTATTCTCTGGCCACTGGCTCCAAGTCGGTTCCCCGTTGCATATATTCGTTCACCTTGAACTCTGTTGGCTGACCTGTCAGTAACTCGGCCACCAACTGGTTGATGTATGCGTCAGCGCTAGTGGACGGCTTCCCGGTAGCTGTGATCAGGTTTGCGAACCCTGAACCGCTAGGGCATCCCAGTCTGCTCTGGAGCCACTCCGGCGTTCCCTGTTCGTGATCTATCATTCTCATCGTGCTTGCCCTTTTTGAATATTCTGTCGTAGTTGCTCTCGTATTTTGCTTTGTCCACTGGACGCGGCTTGCTTCCCTTTCCTGACATGGTCACCTCTCATTAACCAACAAGCGGCACATTCAAGAACCCCACTGACGCGAACGTCAGCAGGATTGCCGCAATACTTACAAGGAGTCGTCATCGATGATTTCATCTGACGCCGCCGTAGCTGATTCCATATCAGCGATCTTTTTCTGGAGCATGTTGTACGCCTGCTCAAAGTGTGACTTTGGAAGCTCTGACACTGACTTGATCTTGTAGAACGACAGGAAACGACTTGCGTCAGTACCTGAGTAGTCAATCATCTCATTCAGTTGTTGAGCCTGAGCCTTATCGATTGGCTGTGACTGCTCTTCTTTCTCAGCGGAAGGAATGTCTTCGCCTGCATAGATGTAGAAGCCAAGGCCAAACATCGCCAAGCACTTCACTAGGCAACGCATACGCGCATCTGAAATATCGCGGGCGTTTGGATTGTTGATCGCCTTGTTCTTGTGATCCATCACAGGCAACCACATTGTGCGAGTCGCAACCTCTTCACCCTCGTGAATAGTCAAGACGCACTCAACCATCACAGAGCCATCAGCCTCTGAGTGATCTTGGAAGACGTAATAAGATTCTGGGTACTTGGCCATCAGTGTTGACCATGCCCAAGTCCATGACAGATAGGAAAGATTGCCCTTCTTCTGGACGTGATCGTTGACGTTGATAGCGGAAAGGTCTGCCCATACACGGGCCATGAGTGTTGCTTTAGACATTTAGTTGACTCCTATTGATTAACAACAGGAGCCATTTAAACACTTATCGTTTACAGATGCAACACTAATTGTGTGCCAAACCAACAGGACAGCAATTTCTTGCCACCAGACCATGTTCCTTGTGGAAGATCAGCGAGTGCATCTCACGGGCCGCAAAGTAGCCTGACTTGGCATGCCATGCGTCCGATGGTGCAAGAGTGTTGAATGACTCGACCTTGCACCCGGTGAACTCTTTGACCACCCGGTGATGGATGTGTCCAGTGATCCAGTGCCGGTGTCTGGTCTGCCCCCAGTCAGATGCCCACAAGTGAGCCATGATATTGGGTAGCTCTTCCATCCTTGCGCCGTCACCATGGGTAACACCAAGCAGTACATCGTTGAATCGATACATCTGGTAGTGCGCCGGGTCTTGGATGATTTCCACCCGTGGCTCGTTGTCAAAGTACAGCGCCAGTGACAATTGGATCCAGTGCGTGGAGTCAGGGTCATGGTTCCCTGCCGCGTTGATCACGGTGACCTTTTCGTGCTTTTCAAGCATGCGCTGAATCGCGTGAATCATCGACCAGACGAACACCTTGATGATCCGGTAGTACCGGCTGTCAACGTCCAGTTGGTGACCGTGACCGCGAGTCTTGTTTGAACTGTTGTCCGTATGCAGGGCATCGCCCACGTTTACGAACAGAGCTTCCTTAGTAGGAGGAGCGGCCTGCGTAAGATAATCGACAGCGCCCTGCATGATGCGGTACGCAATTTCCGAATCAAAATCATCAATGCGAGTTTCTTCTTTGTGAGCCATAGCTCCAAAGTGAGCGTCCCCCATAACCATCGTATGGAGACAGTCCTCTTGTGAGAGGCCCATGTGTTGGATAGGTTCTGAAGTTCCTCTGTATTCCTCAAGTGCATCTTTGATTCCCTCGATGATGATGCGGGCTTGCGCCTCTTTGTCAGCATTGGTTTTGACCCACTGCATCATCCTGCCCTTTTCGGCGTGATACAGGGTACTTGTTCCCTTCAACGTCATGGTTTCTGGGATTACATGGGTCAGGTCGTATTCGGGAGCGTAGCCCCTGCGCTCAGCATTACGCTTCACAGAGACAATGCAATTCCCGACTGTACCGTGGGCTAGATTGAGTGCTGTGGCGGCGGCACGTTGAGTGCCGTGATCTATTACCGCCTGTACTATGCTTCGTTGGTTTTCAGTTCTACAAAACTCGAGTAGCTTTGGATCAATCGACATAACATCCTCATATGTCTAGCACATCCGTTGCCATAGCTTGCGACAACGTCCTTGCGCGTTGCCCAACTTGCTCAGCCCACCGCGAGTCAAGCATCTCTACTGAAGCCTTTTCAAACTCCCCTGCCTCGATCAGAGCCAGTGTGTTTTTGAACTTCATTAGTGTCGGGGTTCCGATATTGAATGCCATATCCAACAATACTCTTTGGCGCACATCACTCAAATCGCGCCACCAAGGTAACGCATTGTCCAATTCCTGTGCAACCCTCAAGATATCGTTATCTAACAACGACCTAGCCTCATCTTCTGTGATGCCTATGTCTTCGATGTTACGACCGACCCCGATGGTGATCTTCCCCGCCGTACACTTGTATGGCTTGAGCTTCAGCCCTTCATGCAAAATCAGTTGGTCTTTTAACGCTTCAATATCCATATCTGCAAATCTCACTACTTGGTAAGTCCTTTCTGTTTTTCATATGTTCTCAACCCTCCGAGGCCGAGCATCCCCAATAATACTGTCATCAGCGAGTCCATATCGAACGCAGGGAGTTCAGGTATTTCCGCGCCATAGATGCCCACTCCAAACAATATAAGTGGAGCAAGGATAAAGTGGTACGCCATCGCACAGGCACAGACCCAACCCACGCAGGGGCGCCATCCGGCAACGAATATTGATTTGTGTTGGGCTTCTGCTTTGTTGACTTCGACTTGCGCCATGGCGGCTTCGTGCGCCTGTTTTCCGGCCAAGGTTGCGATTTCGTGAGCCAAGGCATTCTTCTGGTCCTTATCTTCGACCACCTTATCCAGTAACCCTGTTACAGGACCAATCAGCGATCCGAGTAAATTAATCATAAAATCTCCAGTTGATCTGTCTTAACGCAGATCGACTCATAATTGATTTTCGGTTGAGGTCCGGTAGCCATGAAATATTCTCTGGCCTCGAAACATTCATCCATTGCTGTGTATGCGCCGAGCATCATGAACTTGAACTGGCCCTCGATAAACATCATCGCGACCAGAACCCAGACGCTCATTTCTTCGCCCTCTTCTTTGCTTCCCTCGCAATCGAGTTTGCAATTGCGACAGCCTGCTTCTGGGGCTTGCCTTCCTTAATCAGCGTCTTGATGTTCTTGCTGATCGAGCCTTGGCTGTACCCTTTGATCAACGGCATACCTAACCTCCTGTGGCTTTCTACCACACTTGTCGCACCTCAAAGTCGGCCTGAATATCAGAACCGACTTGCACTCGGTCTTGTAGTAACCGCGCTCGAAATGATAGCTACAAGTTTTCATCTGAATAGCGGTCAGCCGCCATCCATATCACGTTCATGAGTAGTAGCATAAAAGCTACAACTCCCAACATTACTTTTTGCCTGCCATGTTGCTGAAGCCAAAATACGCGCCGATGATGACCGAGATTGACCCGTAGTAGATCGTACTCATGTCTGCAAGCAACGTAGAAGCCCCTGACAGGCCGAACGCCTCAGTGGCGACCACAGAGAAGGGAAACAGCAAAATGCCGCTTGCGGCCATGTATGTGATCCTACGCTGTGCGTCACGCTTGGCATCTGCGTCATCCATTTCCCGGCGGCGATCCTCAAGCATCAACTCGCGCTCTTCTGGATCCAATTGGCCGTTACCGTTGTGGTCGTACTTCTCGAGATCGGTCATGCTCTGGCAGTCCTTTTCTTTGGCTTCTTGGCAGTCTTAGCGGCGGCCTTGAATGCCTTGTCAGTAGGCGCACCCTTAGTCCCAGGGGTTCGCATCTTCTCTTTCGAGCCTTCCTTGATGCGCTTCCGCTTGGCGTGGATGTTCTTGTACAGACTCATGACAGAGCCTGCGCCAAACACATTCCCTTACCGCCATTTGCCGCCGCGCATGCTTTAGGGTTTGGGCAACGGCTACATGGAGTGAACTCCTTTTTCGCCATTGATTTCTTCATTGATTTCTTTGCTGTGTACTTCGCCATCTATATCACCACTTGGTTTTGTTGGCCCAGTAGGCCGCTGACATTTTGCCTTTTGAGATGTTCTTAGCGTGTCTTGCCTTGAACGACTTGCGGCGCGCTTTCTGAGCGTCCGTCTTCGGGTTCTTGCCCGCACCTGATACTCCCTGCTGACCGAACCGAATCAGTTTAATCTTGTCACCTTCTTTCGCCAAAACAGCGTGTGACTTTGTTGGATGGCTTGGCGTTCTCTTGGGCTTGTTGTACCCGCTGAACCGCTCGCCACGATACTCAATTGCCATAGCTACTTACCTCGTAAAGATACCATCCAATAAACCATAAAGATGGCAAGGCCCACGGCAGTGAACACGCCAAGCACAGCACCAGTAACAACCAGTCCAGTCTTGAAGGCTTTTTTCTTAGCCACTCTCTTAGCCTCTGCACGTCTCTTCTCATTCTCACGCATCTGCTTTCTGTTGCGAATGAAGGTACAGTAATCATCCCAAAGGCCGGGGCGCCCGGCATAGATAAACTGTTGTTTTATAAGGGCTTCTTTGGATTTAATGTCCTCGAGCGCCCAAAACGCCTCCATATCTCCAGAGGCGGCGGCTTTCTCGATATCGTCCTTCGCGTCTGCGAGCTTGGTCAAATCCTTGCCCATGGCTCCCACAGACTCAACATGGCCCGCAAATTCCTTTATCGCGCCTATACATTCGTTCGCAATTTTAATGGCCGCTATGGCCTCAAAGATCATGACCTGCTCTCAATGAGCCGATCAATTTTTGCGTCTAGTGCGTCAAGACGGTCCATCACACGATTCATATCGGCGTGGACCTCTTGCTTGGTGACATAGTCCTTAGCGACTTCTTCTCTGGTCCGGTTGAGCAATATGCTCAGTCTCTTGATCTCATCGTGCATTTCCTTGCCGACAAATCCCAATAAGCCTACAAAGCCTGTCAGGATAATATTCCAGACCATCATGTCCATTACTAATACGTTCCTTTCCAGACGCGAAACTTGTCAAATTCACCAGACAGGATTTTGCGTTTGACGACCTGCTGTCGCGCATCCGTATCATCCCACTTCACGCCCGCTTCCTTCAGCCACTCATTTACTAGCGCCCTCGGGATAGTTCCAATCAAACGGTTCTCACCAACGATCCCGCCGTTTGTTGTCACAGATGCCATTTTCGCAACTTTTTCGGCCCCCGTGAAGTCATGTGTCTTCTTGTGGATGAATTTATTTGTCACCGGGTCGTAGATGAGCTTTTCAGCTATCTTCATCGGATACCTCGGCCTTCTTGCGAGACTTGCGAACTGGCGCAGGCTTGACCTCTGGTTGCTCCTCAATGCGAACGCCATACTGGACCGCAACGTCTGGAGATAGTTCAACCACCTGACCGCGTGTGTACTTCACACCGGCAATGAACAATGTTCCTACTACTACTTTGTACTGCATTTTGCTCCCCTTGATAGCAGAAAGGGGCCGTAGCCCCTTCCTTATTTTACGTCAATTAAGACGTTGTTGAATCGTACACTGCACCGCTACTAGCCTCATTCCGGCATACCAGAGTGAGTTCAGTGATTACTTGGCGGCGTGTTGAGTCACCAGTCTTGGCCAACGCAGTGTTCTTAGTTGGGCGCAATACCGCAACTTCCCACATGTCGTTTTGCATGATGAACACATCGCGTGAACGGTTTTCGCGAGTAGGGATGAACTCTACTGAACCCCAAGGAGTCATGTAAATGTTCAACAGGTTCGCTACTTCACCATCAGACGCGCCAATAGTTGAACGCTGATTGTTGTTACCAGTGAAGCCCAATGCCTTGTTCATTTGGAACGCTGACAAGTAGACAGTTTGCGGTACCCCCCCTTGCTCCCAGACGGATTGCATCACCAAATCAAACTTGGTTTGATCGAATGCAGTAAGAGGAGTACCTATAGAGCCAACAGCGTCTGTACGCGCAGTTGATCCGATAGTAACAGGATCAGCACCATCAGTGTCGCCACCAGTGTGGAAGTTTGTGTTAGTGGTCAACCACGCAGGAACGCCTGCAAGACGGCGGGCAGTGTCAGTGCCGTTGCCCTGAACATAGGCTTGGTTACTAAAGAGTGCTTTCTCAATATCGAGCTTTTGCTCTTTTGCGACTTTCAGTACCTGATAGCCGATTTCTTTTGCGCGACCTGCCTTTGAGAGCCCTTCATCCGTATCTGGCACGGAAACTGCATTCTTCATGATCTGGCTGTAATTTCCGAGGCGAGTAGTCGCTGTGCGAGCTTCTGCATCAGTATCAAAACCTTCAATGTGAGCGTTGTCAGCAGATGCGCGTAGCGAGTCTGTCTGCCACTCGTGGAAAGTGTTAGTCGCTTTAGTCTTTTTACACGCAGAGTAGAACGGTGTTTCTTCCAAATGTTACACCAAGGCTCTTTATCCTCGGCTCTCCTCGTTTCCAAGGAGTATCGGACTATATCTTCATCCCGTAGGATGTCGCGCACTCGTGGGGTTTTACCGTCCGGTCTGGACTCCATACCCTAGTCTCTGAACCTTCACCACATTCCTGTGGAGCTTGGCTTCTGATTGGCTTATCGTTTCCGACTTAGCGTCCCAGAAATTCACGCGATTATCGCTTCTGAATTACTCCAGAGCGGCCCCAAGTTAAGGCGAGATATTCGTGATTACATCGCTCAAATCTTCGCGGATACCTACAGCATCATAGCTGTCAAAAGTGTTGGTTGGCTGTGCCATTTTGAATTACCTCAAGTTAGTTTTGCATGATCAGTGCCAGTGCATCTTCGATGCTACCTGACTTCTTCAGTCTGTCTTTCTGCTTTCGCACCGCATCTGACTTGGTGTTAACTCGCTTGGCTCCCGGCTTCATTGCAGGCTTGGCTTTTTGGACCTTGCTCTGCACATCCTTTTTCCCGGACATCATCTCTCGGTACTTCATCGCGTCACGCAGGACCAAGAAGTCTCTGTGTGAACTGATGCCTGCGATTTCTTCCGGCGTATATCCATATACATCGGTTGCAGTGCGTACCAGATTTTCCTTGAACTTGCCTGCCTTACCGGCGTCAGCCAATTCAGGGATGACCTGAACCAATCGTTGTGCCTCTTGCCTAGCATACTCAGCGCGAGCAACTTGCTCTGCCTCGGACTGCTGTTGCATGACCGCCTGAACTTGACTCATGTTCTGCTGATATTGCTTCATCTGATTGTCGTACTGGATCTTAGCTTCCATGTACCCAATCGGATCCGCATCAAACATCGCACTGTCGGGCTCTGTTGGCGGTGTCAGGTTTTGGCCTGACTGCACCTGTTGTACCAAATTCGCCAGATTTTGGCGTTCCTGCATCAGGGCGTAATAGACGTTCTCGGCTTCTTTCTTAACCTCGGCGGCCTGTTGCATCCCTTTCTGAACGTACTGCTGACCAGAATAACCACGCTTGAGTTCTTCCAGAGTTACCTGCTTATCTTCTCCGTCTACCTTTACGGTATAGAGTTCACCTACAGGGTCTTCAGACTCATCGTCTTCTTCTGCGTCTTCGTATTCGTTCTCGTCATCCTCTTCAGTCTCTTCGTCATCGACTTCATTGACTTCATCAGGATCAACGTCTTCAACTTCTGCATCGATCTCGTCATCGGCTTCTTCGTAGGAGTCCTCTTCTGGTTGCTCCTGCTCCACCTCTTCGGTGACTTCTGCTTCAGTTGTTTCTTCCGGCTGTGCAATTAACTCAGCCGCTTGGTCTAGGCTCAATGGCCCAGTGTTACTATCAGTCGTTTCCACGGTGCTGATCTCCAGTATATTTTACTGCTTTTTGTCGTAAATTGCTTCTGCGTTAAACACAGACTCAATGTGCGCCTCAACCGCATGCACACCCTTGATTACATGATGGGCGCGCTCGATTTCTTGCATGGTAGCAGAACTGTTTAAAAATACAGCAGTCTGCCTTTCAATTACTTCCTTCATCATTTCTTTGAAGATATCGTCATTGACGATTCTTCTCAGTTGATGCGCTCGCTCTTTTGCATTCATTAGTACCTCGCTTGTGGGACAGCCTCAGTTGGCGTCACATCTGCGTAACGTGGTTCAGCCTGCATGGCCTTGATGCGCTCAACGTCTACCGCTGTGCCGTACTTGCCAATCACTTCTGCCGCCTTGACCAGTAGGTCTTGGTCCATCTTGTCTCGAACGCGGTCGTCTTCAGCCAGTGCCTTCTGCGCGTCCAACTGGATCTTCGCCATATCTGACTGTGCCTTGGCCTGCGCCCGGATTGTTTCGGCCTGAATCTGTGCTTGCGCCAGTGCCGCGTTTGGATCTTGTTGACCCTGTTGCGCCGCCTGCTGTGCCTGCATGACCAGTTGCTGTTCGCGCTGTGGATCCATCGGCATGTAGTAGCGGTCTGCGTTCTTCACGCCACCGACAGCTAAAATGTCAGCCAAAGTGTTGCGAATGTTCGTCATACCGACCAAGCCGTTTTGTGGGCCATATGACTGCCATATGCTCATCTGAGTCTGGAGCGTCTGCATCAGGACTTGGATCTTTTCATCTTCCTTGCCAGTGCCGAGTCCGACATTGACAGAGATGCCCATGTCTACGCTCCATGAACGTGGATCGATCGGTGCAAACTGATCGCCTGCGATACGCATCATCTGACCTTCTGGGCTGTTCTCGGCCAATGCTTTCAGCATCAACTTGAACAACCGGGACATGCCGCCTTCTGCAAAGTTACGGGCAATCACCTCGATCTGGCCTGCCGCCGCATTCACGGTCAACTTAGCCGCAGTTGCTGTGCTGTTCTGTAGCGCGTCTGGATCGAGGCCCATTGATGCGCGAGAGACGCCAGTCTTCTGCTCAATGACTGAGTCGTAATACTGCAACGCACTTAACGTCTGGCCTGCCACGAATGGCACTGCCAACTCACCGACAGCACCGGGTTGCTTCATGCGGACCACACCACCAATCTCGTTGTTCAGTAGGTCATCGATGTTCACCTGACCTTCGACCATCGTTGTGCGAGGGTTGTTGGTCATCGCAATGTTGTCGAGGATACCGCGCAGGATAGATGTTGATGCGTCCTGATCTTCGATAATCAGATCAGCAATCGAGCGGCCAAAGAATGCGTGTGGCTCTGGGTCACACTCAAATACCGCAAATGGAACTTCGTTAACTGGCTCGTAGTCGAGTAACTTGTAGTCACCGCCGCCCATCAGGATACGATGCATCTGGGCAATGCCAGTCCCATCGATGTCCATTTTCATGTAGCACTCTGTGACGGCGACCAATCGCATTGAAGGGTCTAGGATGTCGTCCTCTTCAACTTGATCGTAGCCACGCCTCTCGAAATCTTCCGCCTCTGCCATCGTGTCGTAATCACGAATGCCAGATAGTTTTGACACTTCATCGTACTCGTACCCCATCGCCACAAGATCGGATACCCGCATCTCGGTACGATGTCCTACGCAGTAAGCGTCATCGATTGAACGGGCTGAACGTGACACAAAGAACTCTTCCGGCGGCACTGAGTCAACACACAGTTTCCCGCCCTTCTTGTAATGAGCCACGCGCAACGAATACTCAGGAGTCTGGACCTCTGTGCCGAACTCATCAATCGATACAGCCATTTCCATTGACTGTTCCAATACTTCCACATCCTCGTCCTGAACGATCAGCATCATCTCTGCTTCTGTCAGGTTCGTGAGTTTGTAGTTTTCTGATTCTGTGTACTCATCCCAGTACACCTTGACCACACCGGCCTTCTTCAGCAGTGCGTCATGGAATGCGTCTGAGATGATCTTGTAACCGTTCTTTTCCGTGAACTGGTTGTGGATGTACCGTGTCGCAGTTTCTGCTGACTGCACTTCCTGGGGTCCACGCGGAACGAACTGGACATAGTTCTCATTGGACAGGAACACGCGCATAAGCGATGGTTTGATGTTCCGAATAGTGTCCCTAACCTTTGTCGCTACAATCGCGCTACGGCCTTCCTCGTGGCCCAGATCGACTTTACCCTCAAAGTATCTCTGCGCCCGGATACGGTCCTCTGAGATCTCTGACTCAATGAAATCGATTGCGTCTGTTACAGCGTCACGGGCAACATTCTGGATGTCGTCTTCATCCATTGGCTCAGGGCCGGTGCTTTCAGCGTCATCGACTTCCATCATAGTGTCTTCAACGTCTTCAACGATTTCTTCGATCATTTCAGGTTCAATCATTACATAGCGTCCCTAGTCTGCGTTTGTACACCGAATACCGTAGCAGGAAGTGTAACACTGTTGACCAAGAAGTCCGCCGCCTGTTGCATCTGCTCATTGGTCGCCCGGTTCTCTTTTACAGCATTATAAATCACTGTCAGTTGGCGCTTGGCTTCTTCACCTCTCGCGGAGGTCATGGCGCGAGCGATCTCTTTCATGATCTCGCCTTTCTGCGCCGCAGTGTATTCACCAGTTGCGCCAGAAACAGCCTGAATCACTTGCCTTGTTGCCGCCAGTGGCTCGCCCTGTGCGAGTGTCTGTAGCGCGCCCGGCTCTGTGATTTCGCTGATCTGTTTTTGCAGTGCTTGGCGTGTCGCTGTCTTTGAGTTTGTTGCGACTGCCGCCCGGAGTGAAAGTGCCGCGTTGGCCTTCTCAAGCTCCCTGAATAGCTTCGCCGCGTTATCAGGTCCAATGACGGCTTTGACCTTTGCTTGGTTTGCTTTCGATGACAGGTCACGCAGGACTTCCCGCAGTGCGTTGATATCAACATCTGGTGATGTGATCGTTGCCTTCACACCATCAATTGTTCTCTGCACTCGATCACGCAATCCAACACGCGCATACAACTTCTGCCCTTCATCGAGATTGGACATTTGACGCGCCACTTCTCTCGCTGTCACATTCTTATCAAGCAGTTTCTCGCCTACCAAAAGCGCCCTGTCTCGGGCCTTTTTGTCGCCACCTAGCTTGACAGCATCTTTGTAAGACGGGACAGCCTCACTGAGTGCGCGACTCAATTGACCATACAATGTCTGAGCGCGGCCTGCGTTCGCTGTTGATCGGCCAAGTTCATCCACTTCAGACCCGATATCACCAAGCGCTCTTTTTATGTAGTCCAACTGGACCACGTTTAACTCTCGCTCGAAACCAATGACATTCCCTTTGGCATCGAGTTTTGCAACGATCTGATCCGGGATGCCATTGATCTTCATCTCATCGTTTGCTTCCTGAATTGCCCGACTAACCATTGAGGAGGGGATTCTGTTTACAACTGATGTGATTGCTTGGCCTTTGTCGCTGAGCCAGTTAATTGGTGTGCCGTACGCAGTGTTGTACGCTTGGCTTCTTGCGTCTCTTGTCTGAGCCGCAATACCTTCAGCAATATCCTGCATATCAGCGGCCTGACCACCGATGCGGGGGATTGGGACAAGTGCCTCATCCATCACGCCTTCAAGGGCTTGGCCTGCCTCTTTCGCTCGGCCTTCCACAGCGCCACGGGTAATCGCTAGTGCGCCACCCTCAGTAGCCGCCGCCGCATCAAGTAGCACCTGAGTCGCAACATCTGCATCAGCGATCATTCCCTGTTCGCCTGCACGATCGATCGCCGCCAACATGTCAGCAAGATCTGAATCGCCCTGCTGTACCACAGACTGGATGACCTTTGCCGCATCAGGCGATACACCAAGCTCACGCGCAATGTTCGTTACATCCTTGCGGGTCAGTGTTGTTCTCAGTTGTGCGTATCCTTTTGCGAGTGTATTACCGATTGCAGGTAACGCAGTTGTCAAAGCGCCAGAAATTCCGCCACCTAAAATCGCGCCCTCTTGAGCTTTTTGTATACGTTCTTGTGGAGTATCTCCCTGACCGTATCCATAAATGCCTCCCTCAGTTCCGCCTATCAAGGATCCAAGGCCGAGGTAACTCAGATATTTTTGAGCGCGTGGGAGTTGTGCAATCTTGTTTAGTACGTTTGCCGCGCCTGCTTCAGCACCTACTAGGCCAAGTAACGCCCCACCCTTCACACCGCCAGTTGCCTGAAGTGCTAGTGCCTGACCCGGTGACGTTGTTTCCAATGCAGACTGCAAGCCCCTGACTTGAGCCTCGCCTCGTGGTGTACCGCCTAGTAGCTCATCAACATATGAACCAACAAATGGCAGTCCTTCAAGTAGTGTCGCCGCCTTCGCGCCTCGGAAGGCTCCGGGCTGTGCAAGTATTTCTCCTGCGCGCTTCTGCTTGGATGCTTCGACCGGGCTTTCGCCACGCATTGCCGCATTGACTACATCTGGATCTTTTGACGCGAGTCCTGCCTCTTGGTTGAGGACTTGCATTGAGCCGTCATTGAACTGAATGACCTGAGATCCATCATCAAGAGTTTTGATTACGTCAAACGCCTTTGACTCACTTGGACCCGCGATGCCTTGGCTTCTTGCCCATTTGCTTCCAGTGGCGTTAGCGGCGTTTACTGGGCCGCCCTGACCCTGACTTCGTTGCCACTTGCTCATTGGACTGGACTCCAATTTGAGTCAATGTCCGGGTCACCTCCTTTGAACCTTAACTTAGTTCCGGGGTTGTCTGGATCATCGATAACAGTTCCTGCATCAGGCCAGTCAGCCGCCCGTGGTCCAAACAATTTGACACGAATATTTTTTGCGTACGCTTCTGCGTCAGGCCCAGACACGGCATTCATTGTCTGAATAGCTAGCTCACGGTTTGCTCGCTTCTGAGCAATAACTTCTGGTGTGTCGCCGGGCTGTGGGAAATATTGCTTATCTGCGTTTGCAAATTCTGACGGGGCGATAGCCGCACCAGATTCAAAGCGCAACTGAGCGTTGATAAAATCTCTCTTGGCTTGTTCATACAACTTATATTCTGGAGATGTCAGCAGGTTACCCGCGAACGGTACATTTGAGACAATCGCATTGAATATGCTCGTCCCTTCGTTCTCCACCGTATTAATGATTTTTTGAGAAGCGCCCATCCGCTGAGAGAACATCAATCCCTTACCCTGACCTTCAGTCAGTGATCCAAGTTCACCACCCTCAGTAAACTCGATGGTTCCGTCCTTGCGAACGCGGAACGACATACCTTTGCTCTTACTAAATTGTGATGTGATGTAGTCTTTGTACTCATCAGTTCCCGGCGTCAATCCGAGTTGCTTTGCGCCCCACATAATCTTTTGTACCGAGTCAGGCAGATCACTGCCTTCTTTTGAGCCGTCATAAATAATATCGCCGGTCCGTGGGTTGACGATCATTTTGCCTACCACAACGCCCTTGTTTTTATCCTGCGAGAGCGCGATAGCATCTTTTGCGCTTAGCCCTGCCATCATAGCCGCCGCAATCTTTGGATCTGTTTTTGCGAAATATGCCGCCGTCCTATTGCGTAGCTCCTCATCGGCTCTTGTGGCCCGGATATCTTTCAGTTCCTGACCGAGTGAAGCCGCTAGACCTGCGTCTGGGCTTAACCGCATTGAGTTAAATGCGAGGGCTAGCTTCGCCATGTTCTCACGGTTGCCAAAGTATTTTTTGACCTTATCCATGAATGTTGAGTCTTGCTCTAGCTGAGGGTTGTCATTGATTGCTTCCTGAACCTTTGCCGCGTCTTCGGCAAGTTTTTGCATACCCATAGGATCATCAGACTGCCTTGCTTGCTCTCTTGCTACTGCCTGCTGAACTGGCATTGGTTGGCCAACATCACGCATAGGATTGTTGGAATCGAGAATCCGGCCCCTTGCTAGGTCTTGGATCATAGGTACAGTAGAAGCCTCTACAGGCGCTCCGAACGGATTATCAGGCATTGTGGTAGCCATGACTCCTCCCTGTGAGCTTAACTGCATTTGTGGCCGGTTCAATGTCGTCTGTAGTGGTGTTCTGCCAACAGGAGACATATTAGGTTGTTCCATGTCCACACCGCTTCGCTTGTAGCCCTCAATCAGCATATCCAGTATGCCAGTGCCACGATTACCTAATACAGCCACAGTTGACTCCTACTGTCCTCGGCTTTGTAAAGCCTTCAAGATTTCTTCCATTGATGGCGTTCGGCCAATCCCACCTCGTTGATACGGCATTGTACCGTAATTCACAGGCGCATAAGGGTTGGGAGCCTGTACACCCATAGGAGCGGGCGAGCTAATAACCTGTGGGGACAGGACTCCCGGTTTGATTTCAGGCATTTGCGCCATTGATGCCGCCGCCGTCATAAATGCTTTTTGTGAGTCGTCATATGCATCTTGGTCAATGACCTTGTACTGAGATGCATCGCCCTCATCGATCATTGTCTTTGTCTCACCTAGCGCATCAGCGATCTCAAAGCGCATAGCATCACGGCCTGCCGCAATGTCTTTCCCGTAATCACCGAGAATATCCAATATACCCATCACGCTACCTGTGTGTCGTCAAATGAATCCCATGAGAGGCTCTCTCTTGCGTAGCCACCGATGTCGCCATCATTACCACCGCCGTCACCGCCGCCGAGGTTGAAGTTGCGAGTTTGTGTTGGAATAGAGTAGTTCACCCTTGCGAGTGACTCAGCCCATGTTGGCATATTTCCTGTTAGTCGATCCAAGATGCTTGTCGCTAGCTTGCCCTGCTGTGTTGGGTATCCGCGCCCAAGAACTACCTGACCAACATTTGAGAATCTGCTACGCGCATAATCTGAGTACGGGTCTTTTGGCTTCAACTCAGGATACATTTCTTCCATCTTGCTGATCTGGTAATCATTCAATAGACCAACTGCCATCCCGCCCGGCATAAGAACACCAAGACCTTGGTTGCGGTTGGCATCCACCATGTCCTGATATTTCTCAGCAGGAGTGCGCGTGTCTGGAGTATATGGCTCCGGACCATCTCCACCACCATCTTGTGGAATCGGTAGAATTGGCTTAACGCCAGTAGGCAAAACTGGTTGCATTTCGGCCTGCCGCAACTCGCGCAATTTGTCTTCACGCTTGTTACGCTCTTGAGCCGCCAAAACCGCGTCCAGTATCGTATTCATTAAGCCGCCGATGCCGCCAGTGTGAGGTAGTCAAACAAGCCCGGTTGCTTAGTCTGTGTAGTCGTTGTCGGTACTGTTGTAGCACCCAACGCCTGAGAGGCATAGCCAAGACCTGCCGCCGGAGCGCCAGTGTAGCCTGCAAACTGAGCCTTACCCGCGTCAATGAGAGCTTGATCTATTGCCTGCTGATACTGACCCTGCCGTGAAAGCTGATTCTGAATGTCTGTACCGTATCCGAATGACTGCTGACCAAGATTACCAAGTTGCTGTGCCGCCCCAAGACCGAGATTAGCCTGTTGAAGACGATTTTGAATATCAGACTGCGCCATTTGCTGTGCGTTCTGGAATCCTGCCTGTCTCAAACCCGCAGATGTTTGTGCCAACTGCTGTGCGACACCAGTACCTAACTCACCGAGTGCAACGCCGTGGCGTGAACCGCCAAATGCGCCTGCTCGGCCTGCCTGATAATCCAGTGCATTGATCCCTTGTGTAGCGCCGCGCAAAATGTCGGCCTGAGTAGCGTCAATGACCTGCTGAGTATATGGATTCTGGTACTGACCGATATTAGAACCTGCGATGGTCCCGATGTTTGTAGTGCCTGCACCTAACGTTCCTGCTAGTGCGGCTTGTTGTGCCATAGATGCCTGTTGCATTGGATTCACAGGAACTCCGCCTATTCCGGTCTGAGGTTGTTGGCTCATTCCCTGTTGTGGCTGATTTGTTCCCTGCGTATTCAGCATGCTAGTTTGATAATGCAGTCCCGGCACAGGTGGTGGGCCAGTCGGCTTGCCTACTGAACTTAATCCGCTTATCCCTGAACCTGCCATCTTAAACCACCTTTCCTTTATACCCAGTGTCTGATCCAAACAGAGAATTATATATCTCCGCCTGAGTAGGATTTGCTGTTGCGCCTGCTTTAACTGCTTGCTCGAACATCGGTGCTGATGAGTAACCACTAACACCGCCGATTGTCTGAGCCTGTGGCATACCTGAGAACGCAGTCATGTTCTCGTAGCCTTGTGGCATCATTCCGAATGCTTGTGCAGTGCCGATGTTCATCTGAGCCGCCGCACGTTGCGTTTCGTTCGGGGCCGCTACATCAAGACCATAGTATGGCTGATATCCGATCTGCTGTGCCTGCTCGGCACGACCGATGTTTCGGACTGACGGCTCTTTGATCCAATCTGGGATCTGTGTTGCTGATGAGGCTGATCCGCCTTTACCACCACTCATGTTATCTCCTTTGCGAGAGTCACAAACTGTTCTTTGTACCCATGGTCAGCCAGAACTCTGGACCAACCTTTCCGTCCTGCTATCGTCATTGCAGTACAACCTTGGGCCTTACCCCATTCTTCGGCTGACTTCTGCATGTCAACGATAGTTTCCATGTTTCCGCCCGCAAGAAATACATGTAAAACTTTCTTCATAGGATACACCACAATCTCGGTGACTGCACATGAGTCTGGCCCCGGCCACAGTTGCATCCTGCCTTCAATTACACCTTGCACAACATCTTTCGCTGTATGCGTTCCGCCGCTGTACTGCAAGGCCGCTTCGATCCAAGGTAAACACCTCTTCAACTGAAACGCGATTTCAGGTAGCTCGCCCATGTCTTCCATTATCCGCTAATCCTCACTACCGATAGAGTGACAGATGGATCTGCCGGGGAAAATGCGGTTGCCGCAAACGCTTCAAGAGATCCCTTTGTGTGGTCTGATGTTGCCCACATCGCTTCCAAATAATCACCTGTATTTACCTCAAACACAGCGCCCTTGGTAACAGGTTGGGTTTCACCGTTGGCTGATAAAACAGCCCTAGTGGCTCCAAGTGGTACGTCTGTGCCATTAATGCGAGGCCAAAAGTAAAACGTCTGTGCGGATGAGTTTGTTGAATAAATTTGAGCTGTGAATGTTAAGTAATACACACCGCCTTCATCAAAATAAATGCGTGACTCGTTTGGTGACGCACCTAATGTGAGGCCAGATCCTGTGCCAATCGTGAAGTCAATTGCATATGCCGTGTTGCTTGCCGCGGCAGTGATGTCTGAATTGTTGTACAGAAACCCATTGCCGTCAGACAAAACAATCTGTCGCCATTCGCCATCTTTTGAAACGACTGGATATTGTCCTTCACGATCCCATGCAAGATAGCCATCATCAGCCGCTGACTCACCGCCACGCAATTGACTCAGCTTCGACAAATTCCTTGCTAGATACTGATTGAGCCGTTCACCCCAAGAAGACCAGTTTGGCCCAAGTGGGGCAGGAGGTAATTCACTCACCGTCTACCACCCGCCTCTGCGTTGACTCGCATTGTTCCAACGCGCCAATCTTCATTCGTTGCCGCCTCTACGCGCATCCTGATCTGCCTTCCGCTAAACCTGACAGATGTCGGCTGAGTGGTTAGAGTGTATGGGCCATACTCTCGCTCTGTATCGTTTGGATGGAATCGCGTCTTGAAGTCAACAGTCACCTGACCATTGACTTCCTCATCAGAGATCAACTGATTGACCTTCATGATTGAATCGCCATTACCAAGTGATATTGGAGCCGTTTCAGCAAATGGAGTGCTACTGCCGTGGGCTACTCCGATCTGCTCGTGGTCATACGAAATACCGCTAGCGTCTAGCCAGATAGGGTTCTGGAATACACCCTGCCCAGTGCCGCAAGTCCTATCGATTTCGCCAAAGCTCCAATAGTTCTGCACATAATCATAGGTGACGTATCTGTCGTTCTCTGTTGACCCACCTGAAGGGTAGAACCACCACACCTCATTATGCTCACTGTTATGAACGCCAAATGCTTTACTGATCTGGTTCAGGTTGATGTCGCCAAACACCTTGTCATACACATCGCATTGCATGTTTTTCGCAATAGAACCATCGAACACATAGAACGACTGCTTACCCATCCAAAACGCGCCCTGATCTACTGCAACAGCAGACTTTCTTGAGGCCACTCCACAGGCTGTCCCGATGCGCTCAAATCCATACACATAGGGAGGACCTTGGTATGTGGCAATATGCGCATCTACTGTCGTAATGATTACTGTACGGCCACGCACACGCAAAGCAGTCATGATCTCGCCACTGGTCTGTAGCTCGATGTCACCCGCCTCGTTAGTTGCCGCAGGAGTCCACAGCGTGTTGTCTTCTCTGTCGCACCAAGCGATCTTTCTAGGATTACCTCCAGATGCAAGGGCAAAAATGAATCGCTCCTCAGTGACCACAAGACCTTTACAGCTTGTTGGGCTGTTAGTTATCTGTGTCGCGTTATTCGCTATATTGAGATCCCACTCATACAGCTTGCCGTCAGATGTACAACAGCCGACTAAGTATTCGCCCCAATTATCCAATGACCATGTATCAGCCTCTTGGAAAGAGTTTGCCCCAATCCGCTTTGTGCCGTACAAGCCAGTGCCATAAAACCCACCGCTATACGCTGTATTGATTGACGCATCATCATTACCAGTGGTGAATCCAGATGGCGTGATATCTGTCGCCACCCCACCCGCATTCACATAAATAAGTTCAGAAGCAGACCCATACACTTGGTTTGCATCTCCGCTATTGTCCTTCCATGCGTGAGCCGCCCGTGGAACACCAGTGAATGATGCTGAAAGATCATCACGCTCTGACCAACCACCAATCGGACGCAGTGAATTGTTTTTCCATCTGACTAGGCTTGCGTCAAACCAACGATTTGCTGACTCGTAATCAGTACCGACACGATACAGCCCTGCCGGGATTTTTAGTGGTATCAGTGCCATGCTATCTCCATCTAGGGCCGTTGACCCAACAAACCAAGCTCTTTCTCACACCGCTAGTCACCGGGGTGACGCGATGCCTGATGTAGGAAGGAAAGACGATCACTGAGCCTTTATTGCGATTGTTTGGTGATTCAATCTCGCACTCAAAGTCACCGCCTTCGTATTCATCATTATCTGACAATTGAATCGTCAATGACAGTTTCCGATCATACTTCTGATCTGCGTCCCAGAATGTGTCGATGTGCCAGTCGTAATGGCCTTCATCATCAGCGTGATATTCGGTGTACTGAATGTTCTCTATATCGTGAAGGTGAAAATCAAATGCATTATCGTTTGCCATGCGGATGTAATCCCACAGGCGATTCCTGAGCCACTCATTGTCTGTAAGCCATTGGACTCTGCTACTGCGTATGGACTCATTAACATCCGAACCCGCTACTCCAATAGTCGCCTGTTGCGTCTGGCTGACCAAATCATTACAAATGAAATCGCAGGACTCTTGATCGAATCCGCGATCCCATAGTTGCCAGATGTTACGCAATGTTGATATCCATCCAACGTATTGATCCAGACACTAGCGATATTGTTCTATTGCTCGCTGATTCATTAAATAGAACCCATGTGCCGCCACCAGATTGCGATGTCAGGCTCAGAGAATCTCCTTGTGCGCCATCAGTAACAAAATGGACCCCAGTTCCACTCGCTTTTACTGGCCCAGTTCCATAAAGGTAAGCCACTGCTTTTGGACCCATTGTGAACATTGTCCCTGCTGATGTGGTGAGGCCTGTTGTCGCGGTATCGTAACTTGGCCCAGTTGGACCTGTCGGGCCTGTCGGGCCAGTCGGCCCAGTGGGTCCGGTTGGTCCGGGGCTTCCCGTGGGTCCAGTCGGTCCAGTCGGTCCTGTTGCACCAGTAGGGCCAGTCGGGCCAACTAATGCCGCATTAGTAATTGTCGCTTTCCTAACCGCCCCTGCTGATACGTCATATACGTTAATCAGGTCTGAGCCATCGATGCTTGCCTCAGCAGTGTTCTCGTTGATTCCTGCGAGATCTGCAACGGCCTTCAGGTCTGAATCGAGATCATCCCAGTTCTGGTTGAGTTTCGTCCCCCATGTGGATTCACTGGCTCCAACCTCTGGTTTGGTGAACGAATAATTGGTTGTCGTAGTATCTGCCATTTTTGATCCTCTATGCCGCCTCAGTCCAATCTGTCGAGCCGACTGCTATTGATTCCCATGTTGTTGAGGCAGATGCCTCCGCTGTCCAAGTCTCACTTCCCTTGCTGATCTCTGACCAATCTTGATCGCCTTTTGCGATATCTGACCATGTTTCAGCACCTTCTGCGATATTTTCCCATTTTTCGCGCCCTACGGCTACGACAACAGATGTTGGCTCTGAGAGTAATGAACCTTCTCTCACTCTCTCAGGTACAGAAGTCGTTGATGATAGTGCGTCTACCTGTGGCGCACCGACAAATATGCACGATGTCGCAACGCTGATTGTTGAAGGCGAATATGACTCTGCTGAAGACTGGAATATCTTCTCAGAGGAGCAAGTGTTGCTTGATGAGCAAGAAGACGCTCCTGTGGCCTCTCTGACCCTCTCAACGCCACTTGTGTTTGACGATGCCGCTGTGATCGTAACGTCTGCGCTGACAACAAATACGCTGTTAGCTGTTCCGCTTGCGGTTCCAGATGGATTCGCATCGCCTTCCCTGACACGCACCACTTCTGAGGCAAAGGATGCTGTCGGTAAAGATGTCGCTGATGACTCTCTGACCCTCGCACCGTTCGCAGTCGTATTGACTGATGTGGTTGCCGTGCCATTGATTAGCGCAGATCCAAGTGGGACACGCCTTGCCTGTGCAGATGTTGAGCATGATGCAGAAACCAGTGCAGATGCGCTTTGCTCTCGCTCTGCTGTAACCGATGTGCTTGATGAAACACTGACTGTTACCGCAACCTCAAACGTCTGAGCAGACTTCTCCTCAGAGTAAGCAAATTGCGAGTAAGAGCCAAAGCCAAGCATTACTCAGCCTTCCAAGGCAAGTCGTCTTCTTCTACCTCAGTCACGATCTCAGCCTTGTCGTTGATTTCTCGCTGTATCTCAGCGTCAACGTGAGCCGCATAATCACCAGTGACAAGATTCTTCACCCAGCCAAGAACCATATCTTCTGTCAGTTGGTCTAGCGCAGTGAAGTTATTTGGATCGATCTGATCTGCATCAAATGGAGTCGCGCCCTCAAAATAACCAGTCACGCCTGAAACATCGTCATAACCAATCTTTTGCCAATAGGTGTTGACGATAGCGTTCTCAAACGAATCGGTGTTCGTTGTCTTGATTCGGACGATCTTCCAAGTGTATTTAATCGCCATTATCTTCCTCGCTTTCAGGCTGATCTGGCTCTGGCTGATTTCTTGTGTCGTGCCGCGCCTTCAGTATCGCGTCTAATTTCAAGAACAGATTGATGGACATCTTTGTGGGAAGCTCAGCTAGTCCAGTTAACACAAGACGTAGCTCCTCGTCAGATAGATCAACCGCCCCCTTCTTGAAACTTGATGAAAATACTTGATTAAACATAAATCCCCTTTAGTCGTTAATTACCATCCAACGAATAGCACCACTGTTCAATCTGATTGATCGATCTGTGGTCAGGTTTTCGTTGAATAGAATCCATGTGCCGTTTCCTGACTGTGATGTCGTTGACATACTGTCGCCTTGCGCCCCATCGGTCACAAAGCTAACACCGCTTCCACTTGCATCAATGTTTGCGTTTCCATACAAGAACGCAAAGCTCCTTGCAGGAAGCGTGAACATTGTTGCCGCTGAAGTATGCAAGCCAGTGGCCGCAGATCTTGGCACACCTCTGGCTACCAGATTGTTCGCCACAGTGGTGTTCGTGTTGTTGACCTCAAGCCTTTCAGTGCCACCTGTTACCACACGCCATTGGTCAGCCGCATGGAATTGAATATAAGTGTTGGTGTCACCGTTGTGACGCATAGTCCCTTCAAGATCGATGGTGTTCATCACTGAAGTTGAGGCAGGGTTGGTATAATACGCAGTGTTATCTGAGTCATAGAAGATAGGCGATCTGAATGACCCCGGAGCAAGGCAGTAGCTCGTGTAGATCAATACCTCGGGATTGTTGTTGCAGTAAATGTAATTGTTGTTTGAACCTGTTCTAGCTCGGACAAACCAGTTTCCATCGTTGTCTAGTAGGCCGCCTTCTCCGTTACCATCGCCATACCAGTAACTCTGAATAACTCCGCCTGAATCATAAAGACGCATGCCTCCTGCGCCAGTGGAGCCGTAAGTAGCATTAATGTAATTAGTGCCATTCGTAAGTCTGTTGTCAGCGCCTATATAAAACCCGCTATCTGCTCGCATATACCGTGGCGTATAGATGTTCTTTGCCGTTTCCTGATTGATTCTTAGCCATGTATCGTCTTCACACCCAATCTCACCAACCCGTGTGGTGCCATTATAAAATTGGATATGGTCAGAGACATTGTTGTCACCCTTGTAGATTCTGACCTCATGGTCACCGTTAGTCCCATTCCCAACGTCTAAGCGAGAGTTGAGCTGAAGCTCTCCAGTCATTGTTCCGCCAGTCAATGGCAAGTAGTTTGAGTGACTGTGGCTGTCGTTGGCAACCGTGACAGCAATACTGGTTGTGCCTGACCCAGAAGCATCGCCTGTCAGCGTGATTGTCTGGTTGCCAGTGATGTACCCAGAGTCGTTTGTTAGCTCTGAGACAGCAGTCGGGATGTCATCTGTGAACGCGGCTTTCTCAGCAGGATGAGTGACAAATACAGACTTGTCCCCTGCCGCAAAATCAACAGCCGCCCCTGCGTTTGATGACTCAAGGATCGTATCGCGTGACAGCGTGGTTCCCGTGGCAGTATATGTGCCTAGACCAACCTCCCATGCCTGATTCGCTGAATCAACAATCGCGTAGTAAGTGGTATTGCCATCGCCAATGACAGAGAACGACTGAAACCCATCAGCCGCCCCTGCAAGCGTAACAGTTCCAGTGCCAGTGGTTGCCGTGGTTTCTTTTACCCGATCCTTAACTACAAGAGCCATTGCTCACTCCTTAGTCAAGTGTGATATCGAGATCGCTCGCAGGGATGCGGAATACGTCACCAGTTTCGATTGTCTTGGATGAACTCAGTGCCGCATACGCCAACAGGTTCCCTGCTGTTGAAGCGTCCCAGACACCAACGTGAGACACAGTGCCGTAGTTCGCTGTCGCTGTTGGGAACTCGACTGCCGCATCATTCGATGTGGTGTTGCCTGAAGTTGTGAACGTGACCGTCTGGCGAGAGTATCCTGTGCCTGAAGTAGTTACCTCTGCACCTGACCCATCCTCATCTGGATTTGCAGTGTGTAGGGCCACATAAAGCGTAGCAGGGGCAGTGTAAGCCGCCGCACCGAAAACATGATCAAGGATCTCTGTTTCCAAGTAGTTTGAGAATGACATTATCCAAGTCCTCGTATGTTGAGTCTAATACCAGTACCTGAGTTCTTAACGCGCTCAGACTGATTATTCAAGTTCTGTACTGCCGCGGCATACATCTGCGCCCAGACAGCCAAACGTGCATCTTCCTGCAAGTATGGTGCTGAGTGACCTAGTGCGCCATACAGGTACACATCCGGTGCATATTCCAACAACCAGTTCGATGTGTTGGAGTCGGATAATGCCGGGATCTTTGAGTAGTATAGCAGTTCAAAGTCAGTATCTTCATCCGGTGTCGGATAAAGCTCGAACTCACCGCGAACGTGAGCATAGAACCGTGGCTTTCCTGCCTGATCTTCTGCCGCCGCTCTTTTGTCTGCCATGCCACTTAAACTGAGTAGCTCAACGACAGATGTGCCACCGCCTGTGACGTGTAGCCGGATCGTCTCGTTCCAATCAGCAGGCAACTGCATGTACTGGTCACCCTGGGATTGCTGACCTGATGAGCGAGCTTCCATCTGCCAGTGGCGGATGTCTCGGTTGAACTGAGCCTCGGCCAACTGAATAAATATTGGGATCGCAGAATCCAGATCATCCCGGTTCAGGAAGTCACTGATCGTGGTCTTCAAATTCGTGTAGTTCGTAATCGCCATCACTTGGCCTTCCGCTTGTTGTATGCGTCCATTGTAGCATCACCTAGTGGCGTTGGAGCCATGAAGCCAAGCAATGCATCCAAGATCATCTGCTGAGTCTCTGCTTGAGCCTCTTCCTTTGGCGCTACCGTCATGCCTGCTGTAGCGATATCCGCCGCTGTAGCGTCTTCTGGCAAACCTAGCGCACCAAGTATACCCCCTGCCGCAACTGGAGCCGTTGATGCAAAGATGTTGGGGTTGCCAACCTGATCAGGGTCAAAGGCCGCACCCTTATATCTGACGTTCGCAGGATCGAATACGGCTCGCTCTTTCATGATGTCGAGGCCAGTATATCCTTTATCTTGCAATATCTGATGCATTGCTCTCCAGTAATCATTTGGATTTGAATCACGGCCCTCTTGATCTGCAATATCGAACGCCATGTTTCTCGCATCGAAATGTTGATCGGAAACCTTATCTGTTGAGGCAATCTTTCCGCGAGACATTAATTCATAAATCTTTGCGTCTTCATCAGAGATTTTGTTAGCTCTTAAATACGGCTCTCCATACCCACGTTTTGGTGATGAATATACAGCAGGGCCGTACTTATAGTTTCTGCCGTCTGTTGGGATTCGGAACTCTGTTATACCTTTGCGCCCATGATGGTAAGTAACCTTTGGATCGTAGCCTTGCTCTATGGCGCGTTGCATCCTCGATGCCTCATCCATAGGAAGCTCGCCACTTCTGATCTTTTCAACTGTGGACTTTGGAGCGCCTATTTTTTCAAACAGGTCAGCATAATTTCTTGCTAGATCATCGATCTGCTTCAGGATTGGATTAGCCATTATCGTGTCTGACTCCTGAGATAGCCTTCCATCGTATCGACACCGCCGCCCATGGTTGTTGGGGCCATGAAACCGAGTAGCTCTTCAAGTATAGCGTTTGGCGAGATTACATCTGGCTGTGTTTCACGTTGCATTGCCAAACCTTCTCTGACCTTACCTGCATCCGGCATATCGAACCCGCCGGGGACTGGTGATGCATTTGCGCCTGCCGCACCTAGTAATGTGCCTCCACCGATCAATGCCTTGAGTGTCTTCTCATCAAGAATGCCCATGTTCTTGCCGGTCATTGATAGGGATCTCTGAGCCTTTCTGGCTTCATCGTATGTTGTGAAGCCCTTATCTTTCATCCAATCAGGCAATAACTGATCCGCTGTCAGATTTTCCTTGATGCGACCGACACCCTCACCCGGCAGTCCGCCCTTGTAAGTGAGATGTCCGGTGTCATCGATGTAACCGCCTTTCGGATCAATTAAACCAACATTCTGAAGTCCGATATCTGGAGCGCCGAATTGATCTGGGGCAGATACAAGTGCGCGAGCCTCTCCAATTCGGAGTCCGCCATCCTGCCACATGTCTTTATCAAAATCCCGGATGAGATCAACACGGGTTCCTCCCGGAATACTTCTGAATTGCTGAAACCCTTCCTCGCTGTCGATCCCCTTGAACTCAGGAATGTACTTCTTGAATATCTTGTTGACCTTGGCCTTTTGACGCTTATTCATAGTTGACTGCGCCCAACGCATCATGGCTTCACCAGTCATTGACGCAAAGTCACCGCCGGTCGGGGACATTCTGTACGGCATAAAAAGGACAGGCTTATCTGTCTTGAAGTCTTTTTGGGCCTTCCCTGCGCGAGCCAACATCTTCTTCACGATCTCTGGATCGGATGCCCATACAAGACCCTTGTCATTGGTGAACATGAAATCCTGACCGCCCTGTAGCCTCACAGGGTTCTTCAGATTCTCGCCCTTGATGTTGACTAGATCTTTGTTCGCGTCAGTTCTATCTGACTGATAGATGACGTATGGATGGCCTTCAAAGTCTGTTAATGAACGCTGTGGGATTTCTACCTGTTGGCCGGGGATATATGTGCCGCGTAGCTTTTCGATTTCAGGGATATCAGATGTACGACCGTAACGCGGATCGATTGCCACATCACCGAATTGGCGAACAAGGTACTCAAGAATATCGTTTGAAACCGCCATCGGTTGCCCCAGATAAAATATGCTCGCCCTTCGCCATTTTAACAGACACCGCTAATCAAGCAACGCCCGCGAGATTTCTTCGTATTGGCGTATTCCATGAATCGGTCTGGCCGATACCTTGTTTATAGATGGCCACCAAGCCAAAAGCATCAGCGCCGTGGGAAGCCCAGTCATGTTCAGGTCCAAGCCCGACCCCTCGCACTTCGTCACGCTTCTCGTGATACCAACCGAGTGCTTCTCTTCCGGCCTTTGTGTTTTCGTCATGGAATCGGCAACTGGGGAATAGGCGTCTTGCCGCTTCGATGCGGGACAATACTGCTCCTGCGCCTTGGTTCGGGATAGTGTCAACAGTGAATCCGGCATCTTGCAAATACGTCTCCGGCGTTACCTTGTAAACCATGTCATGCTTCCGACCGTCATGCGGCAGGACCATCAGCGCGTCCTCGTAGCCTCTGGCGCGTAACCAGTGAACGTGAGACTCAAACGGCTGACCTACGGCCTCATAGTAATCAAGAAGCCTGATCTCTTCACCGATGTACTGAACTATCCATATTGCAGTAGCGTCAGACTTGCGAGAAGTACCACCGATATCCCATACAGCGTAGCACTTGCTAAGAGGATCTTTACCAAAGAATCCGATTCTTCCATCGAGTTGCGCCCTGTTCAAATGTTCTGCGTAGTAAGCACCTTCCAGTACAGTGGCGTACTCACCCTCCCATACATGGGCGTACCGCTCCGGGTTCATCGTCAGACAGTCATCTTTTTCCTGAAGCAGTACCTTACTGATCCACGGGTTGTGCTTCCAGTTTGCGTTGACGACAACAGAACCTGTTGGAGTTCTGTCTCCTCGCAGTAACTGATCAATCGCATCTGTCGGGCGGTGAGGGTTCCAACTAGCCCAGATCTCTGATCCCTCTTTCCGCATTGTTGGCGTGAGCAATTCAAGGGAACGATGTGACAGAGATTGTGCTTCTTCGATCCACGCACGATCAAAACCTTCCAGTGACTTAATTGAGTCAGCAGTGTGATCCTGCATGCCAGTGAATATGATAACACCGTCACCGGGCGTCTCGATGTACTCTCGGTAAACCTTGAAGCCTGCCTGCTCACCCAAGTTGTAGCCATGTAGCTTGTCCTCGAGAAGACGCTTGGATGACTGCTTGAGAGACTTCTGTACCTCTCGGATACAGACAGCCCGCATTCCCGGAGTTCTTATTGCTTCTGCAATCATCAGTTCAGCAAAGAAGTGTGACTTACCGCTACCACGGCCTCCCCAAGCTCCCTTGTATCTCGCATCAGCAAGCAGTGGAGAGAACACCTCCGCACATTTGAAATCAAGATGCATTAGGTACTGTCACGGTCCAACCGACTGAATCGATCTTCTCGCCCTGAGACTGGTGATCAATTACCTGCTTGTCGCCGTACTTCTTCGGCAGGAGTCGGGACGCTGTCCACTTGCGAACATCGGTCCTGAGCTTGTCTACTTGGATCGTCTCGGTAGTCGCGCTGTCTGCGATCTCTTCGATCAGTTCTGCCGCCCACTGAGCCTGAGCCGCTTTGGCCATCTCGTATTTGTGGAGAAATTCTGGGTGTTTAAACATCCATGTGTAGAACGTCTTTTTGTCTGGAGTCCAGTCGAGGTCTTCGCATAGTGCGCGCACAGACATGCCTGAAGCGATCTCAATCATCATGCGATCCGCCAGTTCATCGTTGTACTTGGTTGGTCTACCCACGCTCATGATCTTGCCCCGGTGCGATTCTCCATTCAAAGTTTGTGTAATGAAACTCAGGACGTTGTGAGTCCATCCATGTGTTCATTGAGCCGTAGCTGGAAAGCTCCGGCTTCACCCTGAATTGTACACGATAACCATCGGCATATGCCTTGATGGCCTCCGCATAGGGATGTGGTGTGCGATTACTCTGTGCCATAAAAGCGTCCAAAGTTGTTATCGATGGCAACTTTATACCACTGTGGGTATCACTTGTTCAATTGCTCCTTACCCTTGACTCGCCTCATCTTCCTGCCCCGGCGCTTCTGTATTGCCTCATCACCTACTACATTGCGACAGTTCAGTTCAGCGATCAGGAATGGAACCTTGGCACTCCCTGCCTTTTGGACAACGTGGTACTTGGCTGACCGTGTGCCTGAGTGCAGGATGCGGAATGTGCGGCCAGTCTCCTTCACTAGCCACTCCATCTCCTCAAAAGCCGCTCCTAAGTCATCAAACGACATCCAGACTCTCCAACGGTAGCTCATAATACTTGGCCGTTGATCCATCTGATTTGATCATAGCCCTACCCAAGTCATGTTGTGGACAATCTTGTGAACGTGTGTCTTTGACACCTCAAACTTCTCAGCAATCGACTGGAGCGTAAGACCTTCCTCACGCAGTGCCTTGATCAATAGCACATCCTCCGGGTCGAGCTTACGGCTCCTGTGTTTTTCCCAGTGCCTGTTTTTTGCAAAATGAATCGACATTACTTCACCTTATCCAATTGGTCATCTTCATACTGATCAGCCCAGTTCAAATATCTTTCACGCTCAAGCTCCCCGTATGTGTCGAGATCTCGAGTCGGCCCGCAGTACATGCAGACCTCGTGGCCCTGAGCTAAGTGGTGCGCTATCACGCGAGAGCCACAGCTAGGGCAGGTTGGGTAGGGGCGGTCTTTCATTTGCCACCCCACTTATCTGCCAACCAGTCGCCAATTAAGCCGATTAAACCGGCCACAGCAAACGCTGTAGCCAGACCGAATACAAGGATGAATGCTTCTGCTGTCATGTTCGCCCCTCGGGCCGCTTACGCGGCCTTTCCTAATTCAAAGTAATGAGCTTCTTCGTATGGCTCAGCCGGGAGTGACTCGATGAACGCTTGATCCACGGTCTGCATGTTGTAGCCCATACCGTAGCGCCACATCATGTTCTGCTCATTTTCCCACTTGATGATCTGCTCAACAGAAACGTGACACTGAGCGGCTAACTCGTTGCGCTCAACCTCTTCACGATTATTCTCTTCCTCGATCTCTTCGCCGAGACGCTTAACAGCGATCTCCAGATCTTCCTCGGACATGTCGTATGCCCACCGAGCGCGACAGCCATGTAGGCTCTTGTGCATGTCGCTGAACAATTCTGCTAACGCTTCTTGATGTGTCATATCTTTCTCCTATTCCCAGAGGGACGGCTTACGCCGCCTCCCATGTAATATTGTCACCGTAGATGCCGTACATCTGATCTAACCACTCAAGCATCTTTGCTTTTTTTGGGAAGTGCATCCAAACCGTCCCAATCGGAAGTTCTGCAACAACCTCGAAACACTTGCCACGGCAAATCTTGAGTGTGATTTCGTTAATGTACTCCGCATATTCTGCTTTTCTGATTTTCGCTGTGTAGATCATGTCGTTTTCTCCTAATTGATAAATATTTCCGACACACAAATAATAACAGGTTGGTACTGTAATGCAACACTTTACGTTTCTTTTTATGCACTTTTTCTTTGTTCGATGCCCTCGAGCCTAGCCTTAGCCAGTCGTATGCGCCGCTTGTCCTCAAGTGTGAGGTTCTCTGCACCGTTGGCTATGCTGAGAACGATCTCGTCCTCAAGGGCTTCCTGTTGCATCTTCTTGGTATATACAGGGCGTATATACTCTCGGTCTGGCGGAAAGATTTCTGACAGCGGCAGGCCCAGAGCCTCAACCAGTTTTGGACCGTCAGCACCACAGACAAAGCAGTGGGCCAACACAGTGCCGTCAGCGCACTCCTTGATGGACATATTGAAGCCCTTGCCGTTGTGGACAGGGCAGGGGATCCGCCACTTGTCCTGACCTGAGTTGCGGACCTTGCTGACACTGTTGAGGATGTTATCAACTGGCATTTTTCATCACCTCGTAGTTGCGTTTAATGTTCTGGCTAACGATGAATCTTTTCACTTCTTCAGATATCCCGTCAACCGGCTTGGCAGTGATCGCGCTCGGCCACACGCCGAACTTCTGTCGATACTTGTGTGACGCCCAACCTTCCTTGAATCCGCGAGTCTTCGCGTAGTGCTGTAGCTCACCGAGGAACTCGGCCTTGCGCTCTTTCGAGTACACCTTGTTAGCGGACTTAGCTAACTGGACTAAGTCCGATCCGTCAGTCTCGATCCGCTCCTTGATCGGGATCTCGTAACCACAACTGCACCTGATCCCAACCATTTGCCGGTAGCACTGTGGGCAGTCCTTGACCTTGACCTCTTTCTTGTCCTTGAGTTGCTTCTTCTCGCTGAACTGCTTCTCACCGTCATCCAATGACTCGGGGATCATGTCCTCGCAGAAACCGAACCGGCTGACATTGCCTGCGTGATCGAGGTAGATCGCATTCTTCTTGCCCGGTGCTGTTCGCATAATACGACCCACGCGCTGTTGGAACTGGATCGCTGACCTTGTAGCTTTTAAGTCAATACACGCCGATGTAGTCGGGCTGTCCCAACCTGTGTTCAGCAACTGAGAGCATGACAGGATCATGAACTCACCTGCATCGTGAGCCTCAAACAATTCGTCCCGGATGTCGGTGTCCATGTAGCCATCGATGTGTTCCGCCCGGATGCCTGCCTCATTAAACTGATCAACCAGAGCCTTGGATGTTTTGATTGATGGGCAGAATGCGACAGTCTGGCGACCCTCTGCATACTTCACCCAGTTTGCGATCACATCGCCAACCAAGCCCTCTTCCTTCTCAATAGCCTCGCCTAGTGATCTCTCATCATAGTCAGTACCGCCAGTCTTGAGTGCCTTGGTCTTGACGCCATTCAGGGACGCCTGACGACCGCCGTAGTAATCGACAGGGCAGAGGTATTCCTCCTCCAATAGCTCGCGTGTTGTGATCGGCACGATCAGGTCATCGTAATACTTTCCGAGTCCCTTGCTGTATGGAGTGGCCGACAGTCCGATGAACGGCACGTTGTTGTACTGCTCAAAAATCTTCTCGAGGTACTTATACATAGTGTGCGCCTCATCAACGATGGCAAAGTCAAAGTCAGGCGTGTTCTTTCTGCGAGCCAGTGTCTGGACAGATGCGATCTGGATCGGGGCCATGGGATTACTCATAAAGTGATCACCCTGCATGACGCCGAACGGTATACCATGGGCATCGAATGCTTCGATTGACTGTGAGATCAGTTTCACCCGGTCGCAGATAAAGATGCCACGCTTCCCTTTATCGAGAGCGTTCTTCAGCATCGCGGCGGCTGTGATGGTTTTACCGAACGAACATGGAGCGGCAAGCATTGGTCGCTTGTGTCCAGTTGCTAGTGAGTGCCGTAGCATCTCGATGGCTGTTTGTTGATGTGGTCGTAGTTGCATATTTTTCTTCCGGCCATAGTTGTCTTTTTGAGGGCTATTAGGCAACCCTCACTCTTCTTCTTGCGCTAGTCCATGAACATCCAGTCATCAGCAACGATTTGCGGCGGCATTAGCCGAGGCTCGTAACACCTCACCCCCACTGGCACACTTGATGTGTACACTCGGTTGCCTTTTACGCTGTTTGTCCCGCCCTCAGAGGTCGGATGTTCACTCTTGCTTTTTCGTGCTACAGCACAATGCGACTGTTTTGACGGGGGAGAGCAGTTTGGACTGATTCGGAGAGATTCGTATTGTGTTGACCAGAACAACCTGTGCGGTCACAATACACCTGTGCCGGAATGCGACACGGGTCTTTCTCATGTTTCAGTCCGGTTTTATCGCTAGGAGACTGCCAATCTCCGCCCGGCACTGTTTTAAACCTTACCCCCGTCAGAATTTTTTTGCAAAGTGTTTTTCACACAAGTCTTCAACATAGTTGTCAGGAACCCACAATTGCACTGGCCCGGTGTACTGCACCAGAATGGCTGTGTGGTCGATCATTTCCCAGACCTCGCCCGCAGGCTCATCGTCACGATCCTTCCACGAATCGACCAACTGGATTGAGTATGACAACTCATACTCCATGCCGTTGATGATCGGCCAGAGAAAGATTTCGCACTGATCCATTACTTCCATCTTGATCTCCCCAAAGGGCCGCTTACGCGACCCGGTCTGCCCAAAGTTTCCAACGATTCTGGTTGGTGTCTGTAATGCCTTCAACCTGATTGAAGATCGACTTAGCGGCATCAAAGCTAACTGCATCAATCTTGAAGCCCTTTGACTTCTGGCCCTTTGGATAAACGAAATAAGTTCCCATTCTCATGACTCTCTCCCCGGAGGAGCCGCTTACGCGGCCTTCCTCAAATTCATGCGTTGACCTTTGATCTCAGACCAACCTTTGCTGTTTTTGCCGATGTATTCTTCCATTGTGACCAAGCCATCTGACTTGCGAGAATAAAAGATCGAACCTTTGCCCTGCTTCCACAAAGCTGTTCGAGCCGCGATCTGCGCTTGCTTGTAAGTACCAACAGGCTCGATGCCTAAGTTATCGTGCATCATCCAACAGTTGAAATACTCAGAGAAGTAAACTGCGATTTCGTTGTGAGCTTTTTTGATCTTCATGTCGGTATCTCCTATTTGGTTACATATTTACTCGACACAGGAAGTATCTCAAAAGATGATCATGGTTGCAACACTTTTTGTTGCGGACAATAAAATATTTATTTGTCCGTAACATTGAATGTTACAGCCGTAACACTGAGCGTTACAGATGGCACGATGTGCCACCCAATGTCACGATGTGCCACCGATGTGCCATCCGATGTCACAACGTCATGATGTCACCGCAATTGCGGTAGCAGTCATCGCAGTTGCGGTAAGTCATGGAAGGTTCGATGCCGGGTATGGAAGGTAAGACGCTACCTGAAAAGTCGCAACGCTACCTCAAAAGTCGCAGGCAAAAAAAAAGAGCCTTTCGGCTCTTCAAATCTCTTGTAGTTTTTGTTTCAGCTTTAGTTTGCGAGTGAAAATATCCTTGATCCTCTTCAGATATTCGATGGTGAAATCGGGCGGATCCCATGGCGACTCTACGCGATCAACATACGCTTGCCCGTACCGCCACACTAGGCCGACCCGGAACTTGTCCACGTTGCCTGATAGGTATCGGTTGCAATGCTTGCACTGGCCGTGGATGTTGTCGGTCCTGAAGCACTTGTGGCCGTGTGCGCCCCTGCTGAGCATATGCCCGGCATCGTAACCTCCGCCGAGCGACTCGCTCTGTAGGCTCCTGTTGCATGAGATACAGGCACGATCACGATCACGCCACCTCACATATCTGTTAACGGCTGTCTGAGCCTCGCGCTTCCACTGAGATCTCGTCTTGAGCTTCTCCTTGGTCACCCGGTCTTGTTGGCGCTTTTCTTTGATGACCCTGCTACGAATTTTGTCCATGTTCTTGGACGTATATTCCTTCAGGCAATCATACGAACAGTAAGCCTTGAACTGAGACACGAATGCCTCAGTCGCCGGGACTTTCTTTCGGCAGTTGCTACACCGCCTCGTCTTCGCTTGCATCTTTCGCCGGTAGTTGTTCATAGACAGCCATCAGTGCGTCAGACGCCAAGAACATCATTTGCTCTTGATTGATTTCATCGCACAGATCGAAATCGATAGCCATCTCGACAACGCCATTGGCAACACTTGCCTTGATAGTTACGCTCGATTCAACCTTGTCCATTTACTGTTTCCTTCAATTTCTTGTAGTGACTTTCTTCCGGGATCGGCAGGAATATTTGGAACTCTTGAGCCATATACTCCCACATTTGTTCAAGCAGATGAAACGTCTCGCCAACAGATAAATCCTCGGTGTGTCTCAACTGCCCGGTCAGCACTTTGCTCCCATAGACAACATCCTCTACCCCCAAGAATCTGTGCTTCATCCAGATCTTTACGACCCCCTCATCGGTTTCCTTCCCGCGCTTGTTGAACTCCACTGCCGCTTCCCGACACCAGATGTGGAACAAGGCTCTCTGGGCCTCTGAGATGCCTCCTGCCGTGATCTTGACGACACAGTAGCCATGCTCCTTACACATGGCTTCTATGTCGCGCATACACTGATCAGCCATCGGCTTAGAAGTCACCGTATGCTTGACTGCGTCTTTCATCCGAAAAACCCGATTACTCGTTCCCAAATGGTCGGCCTGTGGCGTACAGGCGCTCCCTGGGGTTCCTGTGCCGTGATCTCGATCACTCGGGCCACTGTGTTAGCCTCGCGCAGTTTTCTCAGCCTGCGAGCTTCTACGCGGTCAATCAGGTTCATCTGCTTACGCTTGTAAGTGAACTGAACCCCAATCGACTTTGTGCTACGGCCAATTGCTCGGCCAATTTCTTTATCCGAAAACCCTTCGTTATGGAGTTGTTCCATAGTGTTGAAGTCTTCTGCTGTGTAACGTGTTGCCATGTCAGTCTCCTAATCTCAAAAATTCATCACGGCTCATACCGAAATATTCGGCAAACTCTTCAATTTTATGCAGGCGCATGTCGTCACTGGCTCGCCACCGTTGCACTTGTTGGCGGTGAACACTGAAGTCCTTAGCCATTTGCATGGTCGTTATGTCCCGCTTTTCCTGTGCGATTTTGATGCACTTACCAACTTTTGTTTTACTCACTTCACACTCCTGTTAGACTGAGGATGTTTCATTCGAGACACCCTCATCTTGGCCCGCCTAGTGCGGGCATCTTTTTAACTACCAAGGAATTTCATCGTCAACATTCTGCGCCGCGTTAGCTTGACTGGGTGCAGGCTGACTATCCTTGTAATCCTTTGGACGCACCGAAACGCTCACGATAGGGGCGCGGTCATTCTGCCCCGGCTTCTTCTTCCACCCACTCATCCAGAAATCGTTTTTTTCCTTGCAGTGTGGGCAAGTGATTTCGACTGATCCAGACAGGTCTGGGTGCTTGTCAGATTGCTTCCGGTCGTTGTTCCAGAGAGCGCCCCGGTTATTGTTGTCATATTCATTCATTGCATATTCCTTAATCGTTCAGTTTCATATTGAATTGCCTCACAAGCCTTCTCGACCTCTGTGGCTAGTTTTGCGATGTAGTCCTCGTCACGGTAGACGCGAACCTGAAGCACTGGCATCTGTTCGTGATAGGACACGAAATCCCACCACTCACGATCAGTGATCCACAGACAGCCCATCACCTGCTGTTTGTACTTTGTCGGCAGACCACCATCGCGGAGGTATGCCACATGTGTATGCGGGGCCGGAACCTTCAATTCCAAGCCACCATTCGTGCCAAT
>Ga0208428_1000137_pt1 | contig 35741 bp, 43 predicted proteins | sample DEB08_DNA_11_FD_184535 | JGI IMG/M metagenome (GOLD analysis project Ga0208428, IMG submission 184535) | Aqueous microbial communities from the Delaware River and Bay under freshwater to marine salinity gradient to study organic matter... | ecosystem: Environmental > Aquatic > Marine > Coastal ... | reverse complement strand
TGCAACGACAAAAAGAACGATTTGCAGAACGGTTATTTGCTACGGGTGATGATGCTCGAAGAACAGTTGACGAACTCGCAGCATTACAAAAATTGCAATCAGATGATGAAATTGCCAGGCGTATGGGGATCGGTGCATTAGCCCGCACCTCACCCTTTTTGACCAACCCAGAAACACGCAATATGATTCAGTCCTTGCTCTACTAACATTGTCTTTACTGACCATTCTCAATCCTGTAAACCACTGATATTATATAAGAAATCACAATTTCTATATGACTTCTAATCAGTAGGTTTCAGGTTCAAGTCCTGATGGGCGCACGCCTCGCGGGGATTTTCGATTTGTCGATAACTCCCTTTGGAGATCATAGGTTTCTCACCAAATTTTCAATCTCCAGAGCATCTGGATCAAGGTAGCCCATCGTCGTACTCAGATCCTCATGACGCAGCAGCCTTTGGACATGAACGGGACTAGCACCCTGTCTCAATAATTCCGTTGCCACTCCAGCCCGAAAACCATGCAACGGTTTCGGACCTCTGCAGTCGCACTTCGTCTGGACGAACCTCATGCTGGCAGTCAACTCATTGAGATGCGCCCAGTACCTCTTCCCATCTGCTTTATCCAGCACCCAGACTTCTCCCTCTCGATTCCACTGATCAAACTCCTCCCGCAGTTTCGGACTGATCGGCACCCAGGCATCTCGTCGTGATTTGACCTGCCAAGTCTCAGTGCTGACAATCTTGATCCTCTTCTGTTCCACTTCCGACCATTTCAGGTTCAGCAACTCCCCTCCCCTCATGCCTGTCTGCGAGAGTATCCAGATACACCTATATAATAAGTGGTATCTGCGTCCTGCAGTCTCCCTGCAGTAGTCCAGCATCCGATTGATCTGTTCTGCCGAATAGAACTGCGGTCTCTTCTTCACTGTTCGCAATGCCTTCAAGCTCACTGGATGCTTGAGCAGTTCCCTCTCCGACAACCACTTGACAAATACCCTGACGGATCTGACTGCAGAATTGATGGAGGAATCAGACAAGCCGAGACTGCGGAGGTGATCGTAGAAAGGTTCTTGGACTCTGGAGGAGAGTTGTCCAGTGCGAGGGGGAGCAACGTGCAGGAATCGTTGTACATCCAGTCGGTAGTGATCGACGGTCTTGGAGTCTCTGGCAGAGGCAACGGAGGACAACCATTCTTCTAATAAGGGTTCCAGGTACTGTCCGTGTCGTTCCTGCTCCTCAACTAGTCGGTCAAACTTGTCCTTTGCTTTGCGCCAGAGGGTCCCAACTACCTGCTGTCTCTCTTCCTCGGTGAGCTGGTCGTAGTCATCCTTGCTGATCAGGGTGGGTCTGTGTCGCTTCCCGTTTAAACGGAAGTTCGCAGTAAATACCCTGTTCGTTCTGTCGTAGACGATGTCTTTGCGGATCATGTTTTCCGAACGATCAAGGTGACTCGACCAATCAATGAGAATTCATTCCCATCATCTGGACTGATCTTCATCTCCTCATATTGAGGATTATCTGAAATGATCCGTATTGATCCAAACTGTCTTTGTAATCTTTTTACAAATGCCGTGTCATCGACTCGGATCAGATACAACCCATCTGCTGTGTATCCGCTGCCAAACTCTACGGCAACATAATCCCCATTATTGATTGTGGGGAACATACTATCCCCTTCCACCCGCACAAGACCCAATTGTCCATTCTCAGGCAACCAGATTTGCGGAATCTGCAATTGTCTCTTCACGACTTCAATCCCCTGGTATTCTCCGTGTCCTGCTGAGACACGGACGTTGTATTCCGGTACTAACCGATACTCAGACAAAATCTCAGAGATGTTCTGGTCCTCCTGATCATCTGTGGCATCCTGCCGAATCTTTAAGAACTCTAAAATAGTCCTTAACTTGTCTTCATCCGTTTTGGTAGACCCTTTTTCCAATCTAGAAATTAGGGTTTGGCCTGACGTTCCCCAACCAAAATGATTTGCCAGATCTGTTTGACTCCAATTTTTTTTAATCCTAGCTAATTGAATTTCTTGACCAATTTTAGTAGGAACATTTACTTTCCCCAAAATTTCCTTCCTTAGTGCTTGACTTAAATATTTTAATGATTATTTTAAAGATTATTAGTGAATAGCTAACTGCTAACCATGCAAGCCATGAACCTTATAACGACTAACGAATTATCGCAAGAGACAGGTGTCTCAATTGATAAATTGAGGAAACTTCACCAGTCAGGAACTACGAAGTCAAGCAGGCAATACACACCCAGAGGTCCAATCCTTTGGACACGTTCAGCCATCAGTGAAATCACAGGACTACTGAATGACCGACCAAGAGTTTGACGAACTGAAGACAGATTTAAAGGAAATTAAGGAGATGATGCAGATCATCTCCCGTCAGGTGGCAGCAGACACTGAGGTTGCTGCCGTTCGCGCTCTCCGAAAGTTGGAGGAGAGTCGGATTAACCAACAGATCCGTCAGATGTCAGAACTGGCGGATTAGAACCCTCACCGGCTTCCCAGTGCCGTGATCTGTGTGCTGTCGTGGTCCCGCCTACACAGGTCTAAAACTGGGCTTCCACTGGGATGCAGAACCTAATCACCATTGATGGTGTGGACAGTCTGTACGCAGGAACGTGCAACGGTCACTCTGCATCCCATTGGATGATAACCCCCCACATGGAGAGTGATGATGTCCAGAGTTGAGTACCTCTTTGATCTAGAGATTCAGCACCGCAAGTCCAGAATCCTCCGTCCTTCCCAGCAGTTACTTCTACGTCGTGCCTATTGGTGGGTGCGTCTTCAATGGATCACACTGAAATGGAAAATCAGACAACAGAAGAAAAACTGAATGCCCGATTTGAGGCATTCAAGGCAGAGACTGCACGGATGGGTCGAGCGTACTGGGCATCTGTGCGTCGTGCAGAGGCAAGGTCCAAGGAGATCCGGCAGTCCTACACTGCAGTCTACCAATGCCCTCAGTGTGGTTTGTTCCGCCCAGCAGATCACACCAAGAACTGCAGGGATCTCCGGCCTGTCGATTTGTCAATGAATGAGAAAATCCATTGGAGGGATCATGGAACTGATTGGAATTGGGACTACCAGGCGACCATTGAGTGAAAGACTGCGGGAGAGGTTGGACAAGCTGGATGCCAAACCTGCTCTTCTGTTCTGCAAACAATGCCAAACACACAAACCGAACAAGATGCCGTACTGGAAACCAGGCAGATCAAAGTGTCGTCACTGCGAGAGAATTCGATGAGTTATCCGCACACTGGGAATCGACAGTGTCGCAACTGTCGGCATTACAGAACTGCGGGGGAGTATCGTCTCCCGTCTTCCTATATCTGGGGAATGTGCAAACTGATGGGCAGTGACGAGAGTCCTCTGCATTCCTGCGCAATGTGGGAGTGGGACGAAGGACGTAGAGAGGGGTTAAAGAGTGAGTAGATGGAACGCACCAAGGGTCTGTGTGATGTGCGAGATGAAGTACATCCCTCTAGTGGCACGACAGAAAACCTGTGGAGAGATCTGCAGTCGAGCGTACAAGTTAGAGCAGGAAAAACTGAAGTATCGGTCGGTCAATCCGAAACCGTGCATCGTCTGCAAAGAAATCTTCCAGGCAGATCGACGAGCAAAAACCTGCAGTGAGGAATGTAGTCGCAAATGGCGGAACAGAAGGATTGGGAGAAAGTACCCACCCAAGAATTGTGTCGTCTGCAAGAAGGAGTTTTACGGCAGTCCTCGATCCATCACCTGCAGTGCGGAGTGCAGTTATCAGTCGAAGTTAGAGAGAGCACGACTCGGTCTATACCAAAAAGACCGACCACCGAAACCATGCGAAACCTGCGGGGAGATGTTCAAACCGAAAACTCTATCCCATCGATTCTGTGGACGGAGATGCTGGGAATCGAACCCCAGAAAACCTCCCCAGATTGTGGCCTGTCTGCACTGTGGGAGTGACTACACGAAGATCAATAGTCACCACAAATACTGCTCTCCAGATTGTTTTGAGGACGCAAGGAGGCAGAGGGCACAGTGGAACAACTGGAAAGTCCGAGGGGTCCCAGAAAAGAAGGTGGTGAAGTGCAAGTCCTGCAACTTCCATTTTGAACAGAAGCACTCCCGCCATGTCTACTGCTCCGCATCTTGTAACAGTGATGCCCAGAGAGAACGTGGAAGACTCGCAACTCAGAATTCTCCGATTCGACCAAAGACCTGCCTGCACTGCAAAGGGGAGTTCAAACCCAGAACTCGGAAGTCGATGGCAAAATTCTGCAGTCACGCTTGCCGAGGAGGGTATCAGGTAGGAAAGAGACAAGAAAAGATTGATGAGTTGGAGAAGGAACAGAAGAACCAGGTTGAGCTGCAGAAGAAATGGGACGACTCATCAATTCAGGTCCGAGATTGTCCTCTAGACACGGCATATGCCAAGGAGATTTGGGCATTCCTCAAACGTGGGGGAAGTATCACTCGGTACCTGCATCCCATCTGGGCTGTTGGATCAACCATCGATGAAGATGAGGAGGAGCTGATCGAATTAGAAATTTAACGGTGCTGGGTAAAGTGGTGAGCGGAGTCCTCCCTAAATAAATTCCGCTACATTCATGTACCACCTAATCAATACGGGGTTTTTCGCGTTTTCTCCCCCAAAGATCTCAGCACCTCCCAAACCACTGATCTGCATCAGGCCCATCCTGTGGGTCTGGTAGAGACCAGTCAAAAGACTGCAAATCGAGAGAGGCAACCACGCTATCAACTCTCTCCGACGTTGTGTCGTCATGCGCAGGAAATCTGTTACTGACATGGAGATTTCCAGAGATTCTGCAGTCCAAACTGATGCGGCTTACTTCGGACTTAGGCTCAAGGTGCTGGTCTCTGTTTCTAACCGATTTGCAAGGACGCAATGGTTTATTTCGCCTATGACGCAATGGAGCAGACCGTCAAGATTGGATTTACTGACAAATCCTTGAAGGAACGGCTCAGTAACTTGCGGACTGCCAATCCGCACATCCGAATCCTTGGTTGGATACCTGGCACAGAGAAGACCGAGAAGCAACTGCACAAACAGTTTCAGCATCTGCATCATGCTCGTGAGTGGTTCTACTATCGCGATGAGCTGAAGACCTTTGTCCGTAATGTGGTCAATGCGAGAGTCTCTGCAGAACCGGAGTGGATGGTGCGTCTGAATGAGGAATACCAACGCAACAAGGAAGCAGGGACACCAGAGTTGTCCTCAATCCATCAACTGCTAACCCTGGTCAATGAGATTGAAGACCTGAATGACTGGGAGAAAGGATTTATTGAACATCTTTACAAGAGGTACTGGGAACCGTTCATCAGTAACGAATCCGAATATCCTCGATCACATCTTGGCATGACTGCCAAACAACTCGACAAACTCAACCAAATTTTTATCGAGAAACAGAATGTCACTCAACGAACAACTACAAGAGGTCCACTCACAGTCGTTCGGAACAGAAAAAAAGGTTCTGTCCAATTTCTCAGTGGGTAATGCCAGCACTGCAGACAACAAGGTGATTCATAGAACCTTTGAAAAACCCGAAAAACTGATGGAGGAGCAACCGGAACCAGAAGAACAGAAAGAGTCTAAAGAAGTGACGACTGCAAGGATACACGACCTGATCCGTGCCAGTGGTAAGGATTGCCATTCCTTAGAGGAACTGGAGGAAATGGACCCTTCTGATCGCAAAAGCCTTTCTTTTGATAAAGCTTTCCCAACACAAAGGGTGTTTTTGGCATTTCTTGCCAAACACAACCTCACTGAACAGTTCTGCAAAGACGTTAATCAGCAATTGACGGTCATGGAACTATGTTGGAGATATCAGACTGCTTATGAACTGATGCGTAATGTTGCCAAGGAACTGCAAACCCCTTTTAAGGCCCCAGCCAAAGAGAAGCCCAACAAGAAACTCCCTGACAATTTTCTGCTGGCAGAGATGGTTGGCAAGATCAGCAAGCTGGAAGATCAGATCAAGGCACTCCGAGAAGAGCACACGGTGCTGAATAAGGTTGTGCGCGATGTCAGCAGTTTGATTCGTGTCACTCATGAAAAACTCGGTGAGATCCGAGAATACACTGAAGTGGAATGGCACGATGAGACTACATACTAAACACAAGACCCCCAAACTGCAGACGGCTTGGTCACCTGAAGACGGTTGGCTCAAGTGGTCTGCCCATTTTCAACGATATGTTCCATATGAGGAAACATGGAAGGAATCAGCTCAGGGAAACTAAGTACGCCACTGAAGGCGTTAATTTACGGCATCCCAGGAGTGGGGAAGTCTACAACTGCCGCATCATTCCCTAAACCAATCGTACTTGACACTGAGGGCAGCACCGGACGTTTGAATGTGGATCGGGTGGATCTGCGGAAGGAGAAGTTCAGCACTGTGATGGACTGGTTGCGACGACTAGCAAAAGAAGAACACGATTATCAGACCTTGGTCATTGACACAATTGACTGGTTGGAACCGAAGGTCTGGGAAGCAACCTGCGCTCGTCTGGAAGTGCCGAGCATTGAGACTCCAGGGTATGGCAGAGGATATGTGGAGACCAGTTCACAGGAATGGCCCCAGTTCCTCGCAGGTTGTACCTATCTGTGTGACCAACGGGGGATGAATGTGGTGCTTCTGGCACACTGTGAACAGAAACGGATCTTTGACCCGATGCTCACCGAATACGACCGTTGGGATGTCAAGCTGCACAAACGGGCTGCTGCAAAGTGTGTCGAGTGGGCCGAGTGTGTGGGGTTCCTGATTCTGGAAACAATGGTCCGCAGACAAGGGCAGAAGGAACTACTCAGCACAGATGGAGAACGGGTGCTGCTGATCAATGAAGGTGCCCACTATGTTGCCAAGAATCGGTTTGGATACAACGGGGATGGAATCAAACCTGTCAATTACGAAATGCTTGCCAAGGAGTTAGCACTATGAGTCGCGTAATCTTTGATGCTAGTCAGGTCGAACTCCGTTCAGCAGGAGGTTCTGGCAATGGCAATGGACCTATTTTGGATGAGGGCAACTACCTAGTCAGTGTTGCAGAGTTGGAGGTGCTGCCGGAAGAGACCGATGATCAAGGCAAGTTTCTTCAGCAACAGATCAAGGTGGAGTTCCAGTGCGGAGAGGGTCAATTCCGCACCTGGTACACTGTCTCTCATAAAGAAAAGGACTTTTGGGCTGTTGGACTCGGACACGATCACCTGAAGCAAATCTGTGTCTTTTCTGGCTGCCCGAACCACAAGATCACTGATGACAAGAGTTCCTACAACCCGATTCTGGAAGGAAGACAGTTTGCCATTGGCATCCGCAATCTGACTGACAAGAAGACGGGTGCTGTGATGCACAAGAAACTCGACAACGGGAAGAGTTACCCCAAAAAGATCGTCAAATACTTTGCCCAGTCGATCACAGATCTGCCTCCGGTCAGTAAGTCTGCTTCCACGGCACCAGATGCACAGGACATCCTCAACAAGTTCAGCAAGACCTTCAAGGGGTCCAGCATCATGTCTGTGGATGTACCTGCAGGTGCTCCGACCGGAGGGACTCCGACTGGTGCAGAAGAAGATGTTCCCTTCTGAGGATGCAGTGATGACAGAGACCTGGAACACGGCAGACCTTCCGGTTTCTGTCTACAACAACTGCTACACCACGGTCAGCACCTATGTCCAGCCGATGGGCAGCATCATTGACATGATTCAGAGTGATGTCTATCGGGAGTTCATCATCGATCTGGTCACGATTGGCGAGACCTTTGGGTTTGACTCTGAGGAGTACCGAGAACAGAAGCAGGATCTCGTCTGCTTCAGTGTCTATGGACAGTATCATTCGATCAAACGGCAAGCCTACGATCCAAAGACGAGGAAGCCGAATATCCAGATCTACAACCAGATTGGACACGGAGACATTGACAAGCTCGAGGTTCAGCAGGCCAAGGAGATCCGCAACCTCCTCAAACTCTCTCGATACATTGCCTGGTGCTACCTCTCACCGTCTCAACGAGGGGTCAAGTTCGGGGTCCGCACCGATGCTACCACCGAAAATCATCTCGACTACTTTGAGCAGATTCAGCAGCACTTCTCTGAGTATCTGGAACTGCCGATTGAATACTTTGACTTCAAGGTCAAGGATCTCTCCAGGCTCTGTTTTCTTTCGCATGATCCTGATGCGTATCTGAATCCTCATCCTGATCCGTTTCCTTTCAAGGAAGCAGAACAGGCAGAGGTCAAGGGCAGAGTCATCTTTGATGCCGAGCAAGTGCAGGAGTCCAAGAAGGACTTCCCTGATGATACAAACTGGGAAGAGGTCCTGCAGCATATCCCAGGGTATGAGGATCGGGACACCTGGGTTGAGGTCGGCATGGCACTCAAGGCGGAACTCGGTGATGCAGGGTTCCCTCTCTGGGAGAACTGGTCGAAGCAATCGGCAAAGTGGAACAACGAGAACAATCCACAACGACGATGGAATAAGTTTGAACCGTCACGGATCACTGGAGCCACCTTGATCTTCCGTGCCAAGGAAAACGGTTGGGAACCTCGACAACAACGTGCGAAGAGTGCCATCCGGCAATCCAAGGGCAGAGCTGCACCTGTGGAGGTTCAGCAGGGGAATCTGCACTACCAGATCAACAAGCAAGGGCAGCAGGTTCTGATTCCGAATCTGCACAACTGCCGTGAGTTGATTCAGCAGCAACGTCTCTCTGTCTGGTATGACGAATTCCTGCGGCAGATTCAGACTGAGGATGTCGATGGGCAGATCATTCAGTGGGATGACAGTCGGACTCTGGAGTTGACCGTACAGATGCAGTCCCTGGAAGGAATGCGGAGACTCGGCAGAGACATCGTGGACCAGGCCATTCACCTCGTTGCCTACCGGAATGTGCGGAACTCTCTGCAGGACTGGCTTACTGCTCTGCAATGGGATGGGACCGAGAGACTCGATACCTGGTTGGCACGATACTGCGGAGCAGAGGTTGATGAGTACACTACCGATGTGGGGAAGTGCTGGCTACTGGCAGCAGTGGCACGGGCCTATGAACCTGGAACCAAGTTTGACCATATGCTGGTGCTGGAAGGTCCTCAAGGGATTGGCAAGTCCAGCATCTTTGAGATCCTTGCTGGAGGATACTTCAGTGAGTTGAACAAGTTTGACGGGAAGGAACCTGCGGAGAAACTCGCAGGACGTTGGTTGATTGAGGTTGGGGAACTGGCTGGACTCCGCAAGTCTGATGTGGAGACCGTCAAGTCTTTCCTGACCTGTCGAGTGGATCGATATCGACCTGCCTATGGCAGATATGTGATTGATGTACCGAGGACCTGTGTCTTTGGCGGAACTACCAATGCGGATCAGTATCTCAATGATGCCACAGGCAACCGCAGGTTCTGGCCTGTTCGGTGTGGGCAGGTGGATCTGACTCTGCTGAGAGAGGAACGAGATCTTCTGCTGGCGGAAGCCGTTAGGCGCTACCAGCAGGGAGAAACCTTCCTGCTCGGTGAGTCTGCACGGAAGACCGTGTTGCTGCTGCAGGAAGATCGAGATCAGGATGATGCCTGGATGGGTCCCATCAGCCGATGGCTGGAGAAACGACATGCTGCCACGATGGAAGAGTTGTTTTCAGAGGCTCTGGACTTTGAACACAAGAACCAGTGGAAACGGCAGGATGAGATTCGGATCGGCAACATCATGAAGAAGTTGCGCTGGAAACGGTGCAGAGTACGGACTGATGAGGGACGGGTTTATGAGTATCGACCAGAAAAATGACCCGGTTGTCCCTATCTGGCCCTATGTTGGGGAAGGAGATAGGGACGCTGGAGGCCGCATAAATACTGGGCTGTCCCTATTGTCCCTATTGTCCCTATCTATTCTATAAGAAAACATTGAAAGGAAAAGGAGAGAGGATAGGAGCAGGGAGAGAGGGGGATCTGTACTTTCCCAGTGTTTTGCACGATTTTGATAGGGACATAGGGACAGTAAGTGTTTTGCGTTGTAAATAACTTAAATTATTGAAGTAATTCTGTCCCTATGTTTTTTAAGGAGATAGGGACAAGATAGGGACAAGATAGGAACAGATAGGAAATATGACTGAAATCCAACACGCACAGGTTCAATACATTCCAGGGATCTGTAAGAACTGCTGTCATTTTTATGCGACGGAACACTACAACCTCTGCCGAAGAACCAGGCCGAAAGGTGAGGTCGTCTCGGAAGATGATTTCTGTGGGAAGTTCAAGTGTGCTGACTGGGCACGACGGAAAGATCGACAGGGGAGGATGCTCCTGCCGATGAAGGTCTTCCATCCAAACCATCCCGATTATTTCAAACTCTTTCCCAGTGATGATGATGACTGCACCCAAGAAATCTAACCGGAAATATTCTGATGAGGATGTCGAAGCCTTCTGTAATCACATTGCTGATGGTAAGAGTCTTCAGGAGACTGCAGAACTGTATGGCATGACGAGGTATGCACTGTACCAGGTGCTGAACCGGAATCATCAGGAACGTTATATGTCTGCTCTCAATGAGAGGGCAATGCGTCATGCAGAACACATTGAGTATCTTGCGAAGGAATGTGAGCAGGGACGGATTGATCCCAGAGCTGCAGATGTATCGATCCGCGCCAGACAGTGGATCTGTGCCAAGTATCATCCGGAGTTTCTTGCCGAGCGAATGAAGAAGGATGTGTCTGTGGAACACTCGATGAGGAAGGAACACTTGGACACGATGAAGAAGATTGCGAAGAGGAAAGCGGAGATTGAACACAAGTCTGAGCAGAAGCCCAAGGATTGAGCAGATGCCCGTTAGCATTACGCACACCTGATCATACGCACATGCTCGACATTAAAACTATTATTTATCTGACAATGATTTCTGTTACAAAACCTAGTGTTTTGATTGATTCCTCGCTAGGCCAGTAAACATGGGGGTGTGAATGTTTACTAATTATAAAAGTAAACATTGGGACGGTCCAGATCACAGATTTTCGCAGACCCCCCCCAGGGGTGGTCGAACCGAGGGGTGGTGCGTGGGCGCACCCCTCCACCTCTCCAACCTATTTTCAGAATAACGAATGAAGAAACTGACCAAGACAGAGTGGATCGAGAAGTTCAACGAGGACCACAACAACTGCAATGTATTGGTTGAAGAGATCCACAGTGAGTGTCCAGACTGCAAGAACTGGAACATCACCAATGCCCACTCCATGTGGAGAGGTTGGATCAACAGTTTCCCCAGTGTCGAGGTGGAGTGTGGAGATTGTGGGGAGGAATACGTTTTCAAGGTAGATGGATTCAGATTGGAACTCCAATACTACAAGAAGACAGAACGGAAACTGGAACCTGACCACGCGGATCATGTTTAAGGATGACCCCCCCCCGTACCCCCTAGAACCTAGAACGGCACACCCATGCTAAAAATTTTCAGAATTTCTCCAGTTGCCAAGCCGAGGATGACGAGGGCAGACAAGTGGAAACGCAGACCTTCTGTCCTGTCCTACCGAGCATTTGCAGACGAGATGCGAGTGCAGGCAGAGGGTTGGGAACTGCCGGATGCCTTCCATGTCCGGTTCATCGTGCCAATGCCGAGTTCCTGGTCAAAACGCAAACGCCTGCAGATGGTCAGCACCCCCCACCGACAGAGACCGGACCTGGACAACTTCATCAAGAGTTTCGACTGCCTGCGAGAAGAAGACTCCTCGATCTGGAAGATCAGTGCCGAGAAAGTCTGGGGAGAGGAAGGCGCAATCATCATTGACGATCTACAGGACCAATAATGCAGCTCAGTGAACTGATCCTCACCTACGAACGGCACCCAGATCTCTTTGTCGAGGACCTCTTGGGAGTGACCCCGCAAGACTGGCAACGGGAGGTCTTGCAGAAGGTAGGCAAGGACAAACGATCTTTGCTCTCGGTGGTCTCTGGACATGGATGTGGCAAGAGTTCTTGTGCCAGTTGGTTGATGATCTGGTACTTACTCACAAGGTATCCCGTCAAGATTGTCTGCACAGCACCGTCTGCTTCCCAGTTGTACGATGCCTTGTTCGCAGAAGTGAAAAGATGGATCAAGGAACTCCCCACTCCGATCAAATCACTGTTGGAAATGAAATCGGACAGGATCGAGTTGGCAAGTAGTCCCACCGAGGCATTCATCAGTGCAAGGACCAGTCGTGCAGAATCCCCAGAGGCAATGGCAGGGGTTCACGCAGAGAATGTTCTATTGATTTTCGATGAGGCGAGTGCAATCCCAGAGCAGGTCTATGTCAGTGCATACTCCTCGATGTCCTCTCACAATGCCTCGGTCCTACTGATCGGCAACGGCACCCGCAACAGTGGGTATTTTTATGAGACGCATACACGACTAAGGGATCGATGGTGGACCAGGAGGGTATCCTGTCTGGACAGTGACTTGGTCAGTGAGGATTTCATTGAGGAACTGAAGATCAAGTATGGAGAGGAATCGAACGCATTCCGAGTCCGAGTGCTGGGAGAATTCCCTCTTGCCGAGGACGACACCCTGATCTCTCTGCATGCCGTGGAGCAGGCATCAAAGAGAGTCGTCGAGCAACCGGAAGGAACCCCCGTAGTCTGGGGATTGGATGTCGCGAGGTACGGAGACGATGCCAGTGTGCTTTGTATCCGCCAGGGCAGACACCTGCAGGCCCTGCACAGCTGGAAGAAGTTGTCCTTGATGGAACTGAGCGGCCGAGTCTTGGACTTGCTGAACTCGGCAGACGAACCTCCAGAGGAGATCCTGGTGGACAGCATTGGATTGGGGGCAGGAGTGCTGGACCGACTGCGGGAGTTGGACATCAGTGCCAGAGGGGTGAACGTCTCAGAGAGTCCAGCGATGGCAGATCGATATGCCAATCTGCGTGCAGAACTCTGGGACTTGACGAAGTCTTGGTTCAACGAAGAAGTGCAGATCCCGAATGATGATTCTCTGATTGCAGACCTAACGGCCCCACGGTACTCGTTCAACTCATCGGGGAAGATGCTGGTGGAATCCAAGGCCGAGACCAAGAAACGGTTGGGCAGATCGACAGACTTTGCAGATTCGTTGGTGCTGACCTTTGCGAGTACAGCAGCAGGAGCATCAGGGCAGTACAGACGGAAGAAACGAGGCCGCAGGAGGAACGTGGGAGGAGTGGTTTGAGGTTCCAACTTTTTCCAACCAAATTCCAACGAAATTCCCCAGTAAATTATACCATATATATATAGGAAATTTTTATGGTCCTATCTGACGAGAAACTGATGGAATTAATCCACTCTGGCTACATCCCTTCAGATGTGCATCTCGGCCCCTGCAGTGTGGATCTCACTTTGGCAGAAGACTACCTGGTCCCGCACTTGCCGGAGGATCGTCCCTACCTCACAATTACGGAAGACTACCCCCACAAACTGGCACCCGTTGAGAGTTTTGTGCTCTACCCAGGCAAGTTTGTGCTGGCAAGCACCAATGAACTGATCAAGATTCCAGATCATATGTGCGGAGTCGTGCACGGCAGATCGAGTGTGGGAAGGTTGGGCATCCAAGTGCAGAATGCAGGTTTTATTGATGCAGGATTCACCGGACAGATCACGCTGGAACTGGTGAACCAATCCAATGCTCCCGTCTTGCTGAAACCCAGCATGCGGATCTGCCAGTTGGTGATGCACAATCTACATGGACAATCCAAGAGACCGTACCGAGGGAAGTATCAGAATCAGATGGGTCCAACTCCATCGCGGATCAAGGAGGACGAGGAGTGAGAACCCATCTCGATCTCTTCAGTGGAATTGGAGGTTTTGCGCTTGCTGCAAATTGGGCAGGTTTCACCACAGTAGGATTTGTAGAATATGAAGATTATCCAAGAAGAATTCTGGGGAAACAGTTCCCAGGTATACCCATCCATTCAGACATCCACGACTTTGACGCAACCCCCTTCCGAGGGGTTGATCTCGTCACAGGCGGATTCCCGTGCCAACCGTTCAGTGCTGCCGGGAAGCAGAGAGGCAAACAGGATGACCGTTACCTCTGGAAGGAAATGCTCCGAGTTATTGTCGAAGCACAACCCACTTGGGTCCTTGCTGAAAACGTTGCTGGCATCATCAACATGGCTCTCGACCAGGTGCTACTTGACCTGGAAGCCCAAGACTACGCCACGGGGACGGTTATACTTCCAGCTTGCAGCCAGAATGCCCTCCACCGCAGAGACCGAGTCTGGATCATCGCCAGGAATGTGGGGAACTCCGACAGCAGTGGAATGGAAAGGTCGAGGTCCGAACAGCAAACAGCAAGGTCTAGCCGAGCAGGCGAAGATGTGGCCCACTCCAAGTGCCAATCAGTTCGAGACAAAGGATCTGGACAAGATGCTTCAGAGACGAGCTCGAGCAAAGGAGAGCTCAGGGAACGGCAACGGATTTGGCCTGACCCTAGCGAATGCAGCACGGATGTGGCCTACGAAAGAATCGGATCGTCCTACTGGGAAACTGAACCCGCAGTGGGTCGAGTGGCTGATGGGATACCAAATCGGGTGGACCGACTTAAAGGACTAGGCAACGCAATCGTCCCACAGGTTGCCTACGAGATCATCCGACATTTCGACTAATCCAGATTTAACTTGCATCTCCTGCAAAACCTTGCTGCAGTTTCCGGTAATCTGAGTAATCCGAATTATCTGGAGACAGATGGCAATTACTTACCGTGGGAAGACCTTCTCTGGTTACAACAAACCTCGTCGTGCCACAGACGGAAAGAAGAAGTTTGAGGTGCTGGCAAAGGAAGGAGACACCGTGCGTCTTGTACGTTTCGGTGATGTCAAAGGGGGTCTGACGATCAAGAAGGACCAGCCTTCCCGCAAAAAATCCTACTGTGCCCGTTCAGGGGGCATCAAGTCCACATCCAAACTCAAAGCAAATTACTGGTCACGCAAGCAATGGGACTGTTGAGATGAGCAAACCCAATCTTTTTGACAACATCCGCAAGAAACGCAAACGCATTGCTGCAGGGTCAGGCGAAAGAATGAAGAAACCAGGTGAGAAGGGACGACCCAGTGCGAAGACCTTCAAAATTGCGGCAGCAGGTGCCAAGAAATACAAGAAGAAGAAATAAATGGCTGAATCCCCCACTCCAATGACTGCAGAAGACCTTAAAGCCTGGATTGCAGGAACCATTCAGGACTCCGTGGACCATATTGACGACGAGGTCAGTCCCGTCCGTGCCTCTGCATTCAGATATTACCTTGGTGCTCCCTTCAGTGACAGTGGAGACTCCCCTGCAGAGGAAGATGGCAGGTCTCAGGTAGTCAGTCGGGAAGTCCATGATGCCGTACACTCGATGCTCCCCTCTTTGATGCGGGTCTTCTTCTCTCATGACAAATCCTGTGAGTTCATTCCACGGGGTCCAGAGGATGTCGCAGGTGCAGCACAGGCCACAGAACTGGTGAGCTGGTATCTGGAACAGAGCAATGCGTACAGTGTCTTTGCCGATGCCATCAAGGATTGTTTGATCAAAGGCGAGGGCATCATCAAGTGCTGGCACGAGACGCAGTACGACATTCAAACGCGAGAACTGCAGGGGTTGGACGAGCTGCAGATCGGTCTGTTTGTGCAAGAGGGGTATGAGGTCACGCAATCAGAAGAGTTGGAAGATACTCCAGGGTTGTACAACGTTGTGCTGACCAGACGGATTCCAAAGGGCAAGATTCGTTTGGAGTGTCTTCCACCAGAAGAATTTTTGATCAACCGAACGGCAACCTCCTTGGATGATGCCAAGATTGTGGCCCATCGACAGTTGCTGAGAGTCGGAGATCTCGTTGAGTTGGGTTACCCCTATGAACAGATCATCGAGTACAAAGGATACGAGGATGACTTCCGCAGTAACGAAGAATGGAATCTGAGACACCCGAACTGGCGAGAAGAGGACGACACCGACAGTGACCCTAGCAATCGATTAGTCCAATACGTTGAGAGTTTCGTCAGAGTTGATGCCGATGGAGATGGAGTGCCGGAACTGCGGAGGATCTGCACGATTGGCAACGCCCATGAAATTCTGATGAACGAACCTGTTGATTCTCATCCTTTCCTCCTCATCAGAAAAGATCCCTTACAGCACACCTGGCGAGGCATGTCTCTCTACGATGAACTCGCAGACATCCAACGGATCAAATCGGCAGTGATGAGAAACATGCTCGACAGCCTCTCTCTCAGCACCAGGCCCCGCATTTCCTACCTGGAGTCTGCTGTGGACTGGGAAGACCTCGCCAATGACGAGGTCGGAGCACTGATCCCGATGCGGCAGGCTGGAGCAATCCAAATGCTGGAAATGCCTTTCGTGGGTGCTGCTGCATTCCCTTTGTTGCAGTATTTGGATCAAGTCAAGGAAACCCGCACAGGCATCAGCAAGGCCAGTCAGGGACTCGATTCTGAACATCTCCAATCAACCACTGCAATCGCGGTATCTGCGACCCAAAAGGCAGCCCAGGCAAGACTGGAGTTGATCGCCCGAAACATTGCCGAGTCTGGATTCAAACCGTTGTACAAGAGACTGCTGCAGCTCACACTTCTGCACATGGACCAACCCACCGTGATGAGACTGCGGGGAGAATTTGTCCAGGTCGATCCGCAGAGTTTTGCAGACTACGATGTCCTGATCACCCTCCCACTCGGACGAGGCAGTGAGGAGGAACGCAGACAGGCACTGCTGGGACTCTTGGAGAAACAGGAGATGTTGATCGCCCAGTACGGACCGATGAATCCAATTGTGGGACCAGAACAGTATTACCAGACTTTGCAACGTCTCTTTGCAGATCAAGGATTAGGTGCAGAGGCAGGATCATACCTCAGACCACCACAGCAAATGCAGGCACTTCTGCAACAACAAATGCAGCAAGTGATGCAGCAACAGAACGAACCTCCAAAACCCTCACCGGAAGAGATGCTGGCTCAGGCTGAAATTTCTAGGAAGCAGATCGAGGTGGCCCAACGTGCCGAGGAGATGAAACGAGAGGACGACAGGAAGAGGGACGAGATGGAAGCGGAACTCTTCATCAAGTTGAAGGAACTCTCTTTCAAGTACCAGCAACCGATTGATGCCTCCCCCCTCCTCGATGCTCTGACGAGAAACCGAGAACTGGAACGAGTGGACCAGGTGCGACAACAACAGTTGTATGAGCAACAGTTTCAGCAGCAACCACCTCAAGGACAGATGCCGATATGAGACGATACGGAAGCCGAGGAAGCACCCTAGCGATTCAGGAGCAACCTGGACTGCTGGATGACATGGAACTGCTGGACTATCTGGGTCTGGTTGCTCCAATACGTCCCACTGCATTACTGGGAGATCCGTTTCTGCCCTCAGAAGTGGAAGCTGCAGATTTGAACCGTGATGCGGCCTATGCTGCACAGGATCGGATCAATGCTGTCAAAGCAGGATATGTGGCCCCAAGTGTTCGCAAGAAAGCAGGGACCAAGGCAGTCAAGAGCAAGTACACTCCACCAAAAGATACCTATCTGGATCTGAGTAACTTGTCGGAGGTCCCTGACGTAGAACAGAAGGCATTGCCTCGACGAGATCCAACCCCTGCTGCCAAGAAACGATTTGAACCATATGTGACCAGAGAAACCATGAACCGAATGAATCGGGGAGTGGAGGAAGGTCTTCGTTTGGGTGGTATGGAGTGGTTCAACATGAATCCACTGAGAAAAGCATTCATTGATGAGTTGGGTCCAGAACTGGGGGAAGAACGATTCCGGCAGTACATTCAAACCAGTGCAGCAATGTCTGCACGTTCAGGAGTTGCCCCACAGATCAAACGAGGTCAGTACTTCTACAACCGTTTCCTTGATGACCCAGAGACTGCCTTCAACATTACCAGTGATGAGCTGAAGAAACTGGGCGCACCAGGGCATCTGGCACATCAAGCACATATGAGTGCTGCGCCCAAGATTCTTTATGATCAACTTGGTCCGAATGACCCACAGAAGATGCTGTCCTATTCCCAGAACCTGCTGGGGAACTACGAACCTGTGACTGCAGATGTCCACAATGTCCGACTCTTTACTGGGAAGAATCCGGTAGTCGAGCAAACGATGAAGATTCGTTTAAAACCTGGAGAAAGTCTTCCTGATGAATACAAGGGGATGGGCCGAGGGCAGGAAAAGATTTATGAAGGAGAGGGGAAGAAAAAGAAACTGGTTGCTTTAGACAAAAAGGTCGCAGTCAGTTCCGGTCTCCCTGATGACTATTTTGAAAATATTGGTCGGTATGTCAGTCCCGATGACGCAAGAGTCCTCCCCGCAGATGCGACTGCCTACACAATCCTTGAACAACCCCAGGTCATCGAAGCAAGACGGATGGGGATTGCTCCAGCACAGTACCAAGCTGCAGCATGGTTAGGAGGTGGAAAGGAAACGGGGTTGACCTCAGTCCCAGAACCTTTCTTGGCAACCTATGACCGAATGCTCAGAGAGTCTGCAGAAAAGCAGGGGATGTCCCCAAGCAAACTTCTCAAACAATTGATCCGAGGCAAAGGACAGTTCCTTGCCATTCCACTGGCTGGACTTGCAGCACTGCAGAGTCTGTACAGTGATGAACCTGAATCTCTACTGGATTAACCCATGCCCAACCCAATGAAATTCAAACCCTGTCCAACGTGTCCAGCACCGAAGGTCTGTGCAAAACTGGGCAGGTGTATCAAACAACAAAGGAAGTGATGACAGATCCAATCATCCGTGTCGGTGATGCTGCCAAGAAGATCCTGCAGGAAGATGCCGTAAGGCAGGCATTCGATGACCTGAAGTCCAGCCTAGTCCAGCAATGGATTTCCGGTAAGACTGCCGAAGATCGAGAGCACTGCTGGTATGCGTATCATGCCGCAACCAACCTGCAAAACGAGTTGAATGCCCAGGTGCAACGGTCAATCCGTCGCAAGAAACAAACCTCTAAAGGAGATGAGTAAGAATGTCCGAGTACGCAGACTCCGTCAATGTCCCAGCAGAGACAGATGGAACACCTCAAACTCCCGATATGATTGTGGCAGATAAATTTGATGATTTACTTGGCACTCGACCCAACCCGCAGACCGAAGAAGTTGACGAACCCACTGACGAGTACGAAGACGATGTACAAGACGAAGAAGAAGAAACCGAAGAAGAAGTAGAGGCAGCACCAGAACTCTACAAGGTGATCATCGACGGAGAGGAGGTCGAGGTCTCCCTCGATGAGCTGCAGAAAGGGTATTCACGGCAGTCTGATTATACACGCAAAACCCAGCAACTCGCACAGCAGAGAAAAGAGGCCGAGGCACTGCAGCAAGATTACGCACAGAGAGTTCAGTACCTCAATCAGTTTGCCCAACAGATCCAGCAGCAACCGGATATTCCAGAACCTGCTTGGACTAGTGATCCGCAAGCCTGGGAACGTCTGCGACATGAGGACCCTGTCCAGTTTGTTTTAGAAAAGGATGCAGCACGGGACCGACAGTTGGCACGACAGGAACGTGCTCAACAGATGCAGTACCTCCAGAGTGAACAGCAGAACCTGCAACAACAGCAGTTTGCCCAACATCTTGAAACCGAACGACAAAACCTGTTGGAGTTGATTCCAGCATGGACCGATAAAGAGACCGCAAAGACCGAGAAGGCCGAGATCCGCAAGTTTGCTCAAGAGAAATTTGGGTTGACCGATTCTGATTTGAGCCAAGCCTACGACTCCCGCCTTGTCGCAATTTTGTACTCAGCCTGGCAAGCGAACAAGACTACCTCGCAGGCCAAGCAACAGTTGAAGAAGAGTCCTGAATCGACTGTGAAAACAGCACCGAAGATGGGCCGCAATTTTACCCCAACCGATGAAGGTGCATCACGATTGAAAAAATCAATGCAGAGACTTCAGAAGTCTGGGCGCAATCAAGACGCAGTGGCAGTATTCGACGCACTATTGCGTTGAACCTGCAAATTTTTTTGCCCAATATGGGTAATCTAGATTATTGGAGTAAGTCACAATGGCACTTCTCACGAATGCCTCTACGTCCTACGACATTAAAACGTCAGGCACGGAAGAGGATGTAATTGATATTAAAGAGATTGTTTATAATATCTCTCCCACTGAGACCCCATTCGTAAACAGTGTAGGAACCAGAAATGTGTCCAACACTGTCTTCGAGTGGATCACAGAAGAACTCAGTGCAACCAGCACAACCACAGACCTGGAAGGGGATGCCATCAGTGCGGCAGCAGCCTCACTGACCACCCGCAACAGCAACGTATGTCAGATCATGTCGAGGGCAGTAGCTGTGACAGGGACCCAGGCTGCGATCAAGCTGTACGGCAAGACCAGCCAAATGGCCCATCAGATGGCAAGACGGACGAAGGAACTCAAGCGCAGTGTCGAAGCGGCACTGTTGAGCAACCAGGCCAAGGCCACAGGTAACTCAACGACTGCGCGAACCTCCGCCATGATTGGTGCCTGGTTGGATACCAACACCAGTTTCGATGCTACGTCCGGTGCAGATCCGGTGACCGTGGGTTCAACTGCCCGAACCGATTCCTCGGCACAACGAGCACTGACTGCAACCTTGATCAACACCGTGATGCAGTCCTGTTATACCGAGGGTGGCGAGCCAGATCGCTTGATGGTCGGCCCATTTAACAAAACGGTTGTCAGTACATTGACCGGACGATCTATCGCCCGTGAGATGATTGATTCCAATACGGCTGGTAGCAACGTAACCGTAAAATGTGCGGCTTAATCAGGTAACTGGTTAATGAAAAACCCTGTGAATTGCTGGGAAGTCCAGACCGGACAATCAGCAGCCAAGCCCGAAAGGGAAGGTTCAACGACTATCTCGAAAGAGAGTAGGATCAAGCGATCCGAAGTGCAGGGCATCCTACGGGATGATGATATAGTCTTCTCTGCCTGGGAACAGGTAGCAGTCACCAACGAGTGACGGGTTAGTTGTAGCGTAACTAACTGAAATTAAAGGATTTGCTACAGACTTTGGGGATCTTCAGGTGATGCCAAATCGCTTCCAGCGTGAGCGGGACGCATTTCTCATATCGCCCGAATTTGCGAAGGTTTCCTACTTGAGAAATTTCCAGGTAAGTACCCTCGGAAAGACCAGTGATGCGGAGACCAAGTACCTGGTCGTCGAGATGGGTCTGGAGATGACGCAGGAAGCGGCACACGGTGGGATTTTCGACCTCACCACTTCCTAATCACTAAATCTGAGAGATTGAGAGAATGTTGACGAAGCAAATTTTAGATCACACAGGTCATGTACTCAGTGAGTTCTATGTGGATGAGACAGACTCTCGATCTTTGCAGATTCACCATAAGGTCACGCAAGATCTGGAACCTACATTGAAGTTGACCAAGACCTTGCGTGACAACCAGCACCTTGATCCATTTGCAAACAAACAAAGCGGATGGAAACGAGTTGCCGAGATCCCCAGAGTGCTTTACGACCAACTCGCACAGCAGGGAATTACCAGGGACAAGAAGAAATTCAGAGCATGGTTGAATGACTATGCCAATCGTCCATTCCGAGTCTGGGAGGGACATCTATGACTTTCGATGAACTGAAATCCAACATCGCAGACTGGTTGAACCGCACGGATCTGACCTCAGTCATTCCAACCTTTATCACCTTGGCGGAAGCCAGGTTGAACCGACAGCTCAGGACAACCAATCAGTACACCCGTGCCACCGTCAGCAGTTCAGATCAGTACCTCTCCATGCCTGATGATTTCCTTGAAATGCGGCACATCCGCATGACCTCCCCAAAAGAGAGGGATCTGGTGGAAATTGCAGCTCACAACATCAACGAATATACGGACACCAATTTCCTTGCTTCTCTTGCCGATGCCTATCCCAGATATTTTGTGTATGGGCAATCCTTGCGGATCATCCCCACCCCTGCCGAGAGCATCACCTACGAACTTCTTTACTATGCGAAGGTGCCAGCACTAAGCACCTCAAACACCAGCAACTGGGTCTCAACCAGTCACCCCGATGCCTATCTTTATTATTCGTTGCTCCAAGCAGCACCGTATCTTGGAGAGGATGAGAGGATTGCGATCTGGTCGCAGCAGGCAGAACGTGCCGTGGCAGAGATCCAAGCCAGTGATGACAGACGGAGGGTAAAGGGCAGCAGACACAGTCTCAATTTTGAGGCCATGTCATGAGTTTTTTGAGGTTTGGTCTAGGGAACTTTGGGATCGGTCCCTTTGTCAGAGGGGCAACCTATGCGAACCAACCAGAGGGAGCACTGGGGGATTGGGCAAAACAATCCGATTTGACTGCCGAATCGTGGACAGCAGGAACGGATGCCACCGTAGAGTCTTGGACTACCCAACCCGATAGCACTGCAGAAACTTGGATAAAAAGATCCGACACAACTACTGAATCTTGGACCGTGTTTACACAGGTTTAGACTATGCCCACAACAACCAATTACAGCATCACACTCCCCACCGTTGGAGGAGACAAAAACACCTGGGGGTCTGTGCTGAATGATGCCTTCACGGTACTTGAGCAAAAGACATACGATGTGGACACTACTCTGGGAGATGTCTCTGACTCGGTCACTCCCTCTCTCGCATACAATCTTGCCCAAGCAGCAACGAATGCCAGCACTGCAAAAACCAATTCAGAAACTGCAGAATCCGTTGCGGACAAACTGGTCAATACAACTTTAACGAATTTAACAAGTCGGGTCTCCACTTTAGAAACCACGGTTGGAGCAGTCGGAACAACCGGATCTGTGGCAGATGATGCCAGGACCGCAAAAACCAATGCAGCATCTGCACTGTCAACAGCACAGTCTGCGCTTACCTATGCCCAAACTAACTGATGCCGTTTAGCTCATCCATTTACACAGACCTGCAATTACCCACGCTTAATTCCGATAATTCAACCTATGGTCAAATCATCAATGATTATTTCCAGGGGTTGGAGAATAAACTGAAGGCAATCAGTGACCGGGTGAATGCTGCAGGGGTGGGGGATAGTTCGACTTTGGCCCAGATCAATTCAGACATCGCAGAGGTGAACAGCAACATCTCAGGGATTTTGCCAGATCCGTATTCGGGGAACTACACCACACTTTCCTCGTGGCCCAGCTACAATGCAGAATTAACAGCCCTGGGACTCTCACCTCCAGAATCTGCCAGTGAGATCGAATCATTTTTTGCAGGTTCTGACATCACAAGTTTTGTTAATTTTCTGGATGGCAAACTCGACGATATTAACGACATCCTCGACCAAGTCGATCTGGACATTGCCGCAAGTGAGGTCGATGTCTGCAAAGCGAACATTTATAGTGCTGCCGTAACCAATCCCTCTGCTATCACTTACCGAACAGTCAGCACTGGCTTTATTTATGTGCGCATTGAACAACCTGGGGTTGTCTCTCCATTTTCCTTGGACACCATTTACCAAATTGATAATTCATCGAATTTCGCAAATTTAACCTACACGATCAATGATGTTTATAATCAGTATTTGATTGCAACAGAAATTAATCCCATAATAGTTAATAACGTGGGACAATTTGGTGCGTCATCTGGATTTTTTCGGTTGCGAAATACTTCGTCGTGGGGGAACTACTACGGAGACTACTGGTTGCCGAGTTCAAACACGTCCAATCAACCAGACGGGACGATTGTTGCGGACACAGGAAATAATGCTTACATAGCATACAAAGTGATTGAGGTTGTTCCGGCAACCCCAGATGTCTCAGGGTGTGGATAATGGCAACCTCAACGACCAACTACAGTTTTTCTCTCCCAGAAGTAGGTGGAGACACGGATCAGTGGGGAAGCCAATTAAATGCCAACTGGACCCTGGCAGATTCTACCCTCAAGACAATTGAAGATTCAGTCGTACATGTAACTCTGACGGGGAACGACTATCTGACTATTTCCGGTCAGGCGATCACCGTTGGGGATGTGGATTTAACTGCAGACGTGACAGGGACTCTTCCCGTTGGATCTGGGGGAACTGGACTGGCAGCACTTGGAACTGCGAATCAGGTACTGGGGGTCAACTCTGGTGGGACGGCTTTGGAGTATAAAACACTCAGCACTGGAGGGACGGTCACCAGTGTTGCAGTCACTGGATCAGATGGGATTGAGATAGATTCTGGGTCTCCCGTGACCACGTCTGGAACGATTGCACTTGGAATCAATTCAACCACCCTCTCTACTCATCTGGGTTTGGGATCTTTAGCGACTCAGTCCACGATCACAGAATCGCAGATCAGCGATCTGGGGTCGTACATCTCAGCCAGCAGTACAGATACCCTCACCAACAAGTCTGGGAACATTTCTCAGTGGTCAAACGATGCAGGCTATCTCACAGCAGAATCAAATGATCTGACCAACGTCTCAGGAACTCTGGCGATTGCCAACGGTGGGACTGGGCAGACGACTGCAGTAACCGCCAGGGTGGCACTGTTGCCCACACTGGCAACGAACGGATCTAAGCTGGTTGCAGTGAACTCTGGTGCGACAGACATCGAATACATTGCAACAAGTACCCTCTCCATTACGGAATCCCAGATTTCTGACTTGGGCAGTTATCAAACCTCTGATGCTGGGTTGACCAGCATCGCAGGACTCACGACTGCCGCAGACAAAATGATCTACACGACTGCAGCGGACACTTACGCAGTGTCAACGTTCACGGCTGCTGGACGAGCATTGTTGGATGATGCTGATGCTGCAGCACAGCGCACCACTTTAGGATTAGGATCGCTAGCAACTCAGGCATCTGATTCTGTCAGTATCACGGGTGGCTCGATCACAGGCATCACTGATATCACAGTGGCAGATGGAGGCACAGGAGCAAGTACCGAAGCAGGTGCTAGGTCGAACCTGTTACCGAGTTATTCTGGAAATGGATCAAAGGTCTTAGCACTGAATTCCGGTGGCACTGACGTAGAGTGGGTCACGCAGTCTCAGGTATTTACCGCAGGAGTCGCCAATGCTTTTGAACATCCAAATTCAGTAACCGACAGTTTCACGGTTTCAGCCAGTGACCATCGCTTTTATTTAGCACCGATTACGTTTAGTGGTGCTATTGCCGTTGAAGGCAAAATGCTGGTCTTCGACGGGCCACTCAACACTACCGGAACGATCAATGTCACTGGTGAACTAAACTCAACATCTATCGACAATGCTGTTGAGCATCCGAATTTAGTAACTACGTCTTTCACCGTCCCTAGTAATGCAAATCGTTACTATGTTGGACCTGTTTCATTTTCTGGAACCCAAACTATACAGGGTAAAATGCTAATCTTCGATGGGTTGTATAACCAGTTAGGCACAGCTAATGTGTCAGGACTCTTAAAGATAAGGGAATAATATGGCAGGAGAGATTCAACTTAACAGCACCACGATGGCGACCGAGTCATCTGGGACAATCACACTATCAAATGTAAATAGTGCGACCAACCGGACAAATCTGGGTCTAGGCTCATCAGACACTGCATCCTTTCAGTCATTAACAATCAATGGAGTGACCAATCAAGGATTTCCTTCCGGCACAAAAATGCTGTTTCAGCAAACTGCTGCGCCTACTGGATGGACTAAGGACACGGGGAGTAATGATGTTGCGTTGCGAGTTGTATCAGGAACCGTTGGGTCTGGTGGAACGGTGGCTTTTGAAACAGCATTTGCGTCACAAACCGTCCCAACACACACTCTAACCACTTCAGAATTACCCAGTTTAAATCACTATCACGCTCTGAAAATTCGTGGTGGAAGTGGTGCATCTGGACCTGTTAATCAGCCAACGCTTAATGGTACATTATCGTATGATGCAACGATTTACGAATATGACGGTAGCACAGTGGTAAGTTTTACTGGTTCCAATAAACAAACTTATGCCGATCCAGGCAATTCGGGAGGTGCTGACGCACATGGTCATGGGTCCATAAATTTAGATGTTTCCTATGTAGATGTAATCATTGCGACTAAGGATTAAAATGAAATATTTTTTAAGTTGTGACGGGTTTATTTCCCTGAATGGTGAGCCAGGTGTAAGTGGAGTCAACGTATCTAATTTGCCTAATAATTTTTCAACTTTAGTTTTTGACGATGATCTTCTGTCTGGGAAAATTGAATTCCAAAACGGCACTGTCCAAATTGATGTAACGAATGAGTCAGAAATACAAAATCATCTATCGATTTCGCTGACCGACATTTTGAACATGAAAACGACCCGTGAGGCTGAGATTGTTGCTGAAAATGAATGATTTTTGTCCACTCATCAAAAAGGAATGCAAAGAACACAAGTGTCGGTTCTTTATTCAAATCCAAGGGAAAAACCCAAACACGGGTGAACCCATTAACCGATACGATTGTGCTATTTCTTGGTTGCCGATTTTAATGATTGAAAATTCTGCTCAGTCACGACAGACAGGTGCGGCAGTCGAATCTTTTCGTAACGAAATGGTGAAAATTAGTCAGTCTCCACTTTCTTTAGAACATTAAAAGGCCGAGCATATGCCAGATGAAGCAAAACGAGTAAAACGATGAATATAGAATTGATTAAAGAGTTATCGAACCTGGGTGGTTTATTCATCGCTCTAATCGGTGCTGGCTGGTACGTCCGGTACATCTCTGATCAACATCGAGAAGAACGAAAAATTCTTTACGACAAGGACAGTGTAAACGATGAGGCTTTGCGAAATTTAATGTCCAGTTCGCACAATCAGTTGATCCAGATTATGACAGGAGTAAATACGACACTAAAAGAGATGACGGTAGCGATCTCGGAACTGAAGCAGACCATTGAACACGGGGAAAGAAGGTGAAGCTCCTGCTCCCCCTGTTACTGCTTGCTACTACGATCTCTGCTACCGAGTTGCAATACAAAACTCATTATCTGTTTATGTGGACAGGAAACTGTACGAGCAGAATGATCCCGAATTACGAGAGACAGGGAATGCCGTGGAACTTTGCTTTCTCAATGGCTAGTCAAGGATGCAGTTGTGTCATCGATAAATTCCGAGAGAACTATACTCATGATCAGTTGCTGGCCCTTAGTGATGCAGAACGAGAAGAACGATCTCTATATTTTGCCCAAGTCTGCGGTGGCGTTACCAAGGAGATGTGATGTCGGTCAGTGAATCAAAAAATTTCAGTCGTGAGGAACTGCAGTGTAGTTTTTCAGGGGAGTGTGAGCTTCAGGAAGATGCGCTTAACAGACTGCAGGCACTGCGGGACGAGTGGGGCAAGCCCATCAAACTGTCTTCTGCATACCGTGCAGCTCATCATCCCAGAGAACGCACAAAACCAAATGGGCCAGGATACCATCACGGGAAAAACGGAAATGGTGGGCAGGCATTCGACTGTCTAATTGCTGGTGAGGATGTTGTTCCGTTTATCGCTCTAGCGATCAAACACGGATTCAAAGGGATTGGGGTGTGCCAGTCTCCGAAAACTGAATGGAATCAGAGGTTTATCCATATTGATACGAGAGACAAATTTGCTTGCTGGAGTTACTGATGGAATTCATGGAACTGCTGAACTCAGCGATTGAGTCAGGTGGGGTAGAACTGGTCTTGACTGCAATTGGATTACCGATGGCAGCAGCAGGGGTCGGAGTCTACCGCAAGGTTCGCAAAGCCAAACAACTGAAAGAGAAAATCCTTGGCTAAACAGTTACAAGAAGTCCAGATCCCTCCAGGGTTTGTGGACGGAACTGCCAGAGAGATTAAACAGAGGTGGCTGAAGGGCAACCTGGTCCGTTTCCGAGACGGGAGACTGCGACCGATTGGGGGATGGTCCACCTTCCCCCTGTCTCGGCACAGTGAAACTCTGGACTCTGCAGTGCGAGGCCATCTGCAGTGGAGAAATAACGCTGGAGTAGGACTGCTGGCACTAGGAACAGCAGGATCTGGATCGCCAAATTTTGGGAAACTCTATGCCTTTGAGGTTTCTTCCCCTGCACAGTTTACTGACGCAACTGCCGACACGACATCTGGAAGCGATCAGGTGACGGTGGACGATGGGACCAATTTTGAGGTGGGAGACATCATCACAGGATCTGGAATCCCCGATGCAACGACGATCACTGCAGTCAGCGCCAACACGCTCACTCTCTCCAATAATGCAACTGCCACAGCTACAAACATCACCGTCACGGTCACGCCAACCCTCTCCAGACAAAGGTTTTATGATGTGACTCCTGCTGGTTATCAGGCGACGGGAGATTCTGAATTCAGACCAGGCTATTCGTACTGGTACTATGGCGATGGTGAATGGGGGGTTAGTTACTCAGGCTCAGGTTCTGCCTCGTTCTCCAAGAAAGCACACTGGAGTTTGGACTCATTCGGAGAAGACCTCATTGGTACGCACAGTGGCGATAAGGCCATGTTTTACCTGGATGTGTCAGACCTCTCGATTGCTGCAAAGGAGATCACCACGACAAACAGTTTCACGGAGAATGCTCCGACAGCAGTGGCCCTAGTCGTCACGCCAGAACGCCATGTCCTAGCACTCGGTGCAGATGGAGATGCACGGCAGATCAAGTTCAGCAGTCAGGAAACGGTTGATGTCTGGACCCCCTCTGCAACCAACACTGCGGGTTCTCTCCCTCTGCAAACCTCTGGATACATTGTCTGTGGTAAGAACGTGCGAGGAACCACATTAGTTTGGACAGATGTCGATGTACATCAGGTCAACTACTTGGGACCCCCCTTGGTTTTCGGCACAACAAAACTGGCAGACAATGCTGGCGTGATTTCTCCGTATGCGATCCATAACAGCAGTGAGATCACCTGTTGGCTCAACTCAGGAGGATTCTGGGTTTTCGATGGGTCAGTCCGACCCTTGCCGAGTCCCATTCAGGATCGAGTGATGAGGACAGTCGATTGGTCTCAGGAAGGCTTGATCTACAGTGGAGGCAACTCTGAATTTGGTGAGGTTTGGTGGTGGTGCCCATCCGTCACAGGCACAGCAGGAGAGTGCGAGTATTATGTCGTTTATAATTATCGTGATGGCAACTGGTACGACTCGCTGAGTACATCAGGAGTCTCCCGAAACTGCTGGATTGATAAAGGAGTGCTGAACTCTCCAATTGCCGTCGATGCAGGGGATAACACCATCTATTCTCATGAGACTACTGACCCTGCTCAGACCGACACTGCAGAAGCTGAGACCGGAGCAATCGATCTGATGCGAGGAGAACGGTACAGCAGGATCTCCAAGATATTTACCGACTCAGACCAGCAAGCAGCAGGAGCAATCAATTTCCAGTTTTACACTGCGGCAAGTGGGGATGCTGCGGAGACTACCTCCAGCAGTTACCCTCTGGAAACTGATGGGGAGATTGATGTCCGATTGCAGGGCAGGCAGGTCCGCTACCGAGTGACCGGAGCACTGACCCAGGACTGGACAGTGGGCAACACCCGATTTGAAACGCATGTCGGAGGCAGACGATGATTCTTCCCAATCCTCCAGGGACGTACCTGCAGTCCTATTTTGCACCAATCCTTCAACAGATTGCCAAGTTGCTGACGACCAGTTACCAGAAGGGGTCTGATGTTGAGCTCAACGCAGATCAAAGACTAATTATTGTTTCGCCTAATGGGACCCGTTACCAGATCGAGACGGACAACTCAGGAAACTTATCCACTTCAGTAGTGAGTTAATTATGATCCGACAAGATGGAAACGGAAATCAAAACAATGGTAGATCGCCTCAACGCAATAGCAGTAGAATCCCAATTGTCAGTGATGTGCTGGATATGTTCGGAGGTGGTGGGCAACCGGAGATGCAAACGACAACACAACAGAACCTACCAAGCTGGGCAATCCCGTTTGCTCAACAAGGACTGAATCTGGCGAATTATTACACCATGAATCCGAACTATCGACCCAGCACACTGGATCGAGATTATTCTGGGATTCGTGGTTACAATGCCCAAGGTCAACCCAATTCTCAGGTTGGCAGTTTTGGACTCAACCCTTTATCTATCCAACCGTCTCCTACTTCTGTAACTCCTGCACCCCCAGAACCTCCGCAGAGGAATCCCTACACAGGAAAACTGAATGCTCAGAAAATGAGCCAGTTCCATCATGGAGACCCAGACGGAGATGGAACGTTTGACACCCCTTTGACGTTTCGACCAGGCCAGGGTTTTTTTCTGCCAGATGGAAGTCCCTACAATAGTACAGTCGTAGGATCGGGTGATCAAATTACTCAATACTACGGTGATCCAGATGGAGATGGGACGTTTGACATGCCCATCGAACGTGGACCTGATGGTTTTTATCAGTCCATGCCAGTACAGAACCAACCCGAACCTGGTGCGGGGATAACAGGAAATTTATTCGGTGGAGGAATGTTTGGTGGAGTCTCTGGCAGGGCAGTACAGAACCAACCCAATAACCCCCGACCTGGGACAGGACTAATCGAAAATCCCAATTCTCCAGGGTTTGTCGATGATCGAAATAATTTGAGTGAGAGACCAGGAGGTCGGTCTGCAAGTCGTTCTGCAGCAGACCCCTTAAATCCAGGCAGCGCAGCAACAGAGACGGGGGCCTATACGAATCCGTTCCCAGGTGGTGCAGACACTTTCAACATCAACCCTGGTGCGGGGCAGGTCAATGCAGGGGACAATGCAAACACCCCAGGTGCTTGGTCTGCCGAAGATGTGCGGAAGGCTCAAGCAGGACAGGGAAAACTGACAGTTGCCGATGGTTTCGTCCCTTTTGAGAACACAACCACCTCATCAGGAACCTCATCAGAAACCTCTTTCGACCCCTCCCAGATGACCCCATTCCAAGCATACGACCGTCAACGCTTTGCCGCACCCTCTGACCGTACTGTGCAGGGGGAGACCCTGCTGGCAAATCGAGTGAATGGACTCAACCCCTTTGCAGAAGCTCAGGCCGCAGCAAGAGGAGCATCCAACTATCAGTCTCAATTTGCACCTGCTGCACTCAACCTTACAGGGCCAAAGGCAAACTCTTATAATAATGTGAATCAAGGACTGCTGGCAGAACAGTATGGCAATGCCAACCAGGGACTGACTCCGGCACAGAACTACAGCAGGGCCTTTCAAGAGAATCTGGCACAGTTCCAAGATCCCTTCACCTCGCAGGTCGTAAATCAAACCATCAAGGATCTGGATCGAGCGAGACGGATCACAAACAACGACATTTCCGGCAATGCTGCACGGGCTGGAGCATTTGGGGGGAGTCGTGAGGCACTGATGAGAACAGAGAACAATCGCAACTTTGCAGATCGGACTGCCGCAGCAGTCGGACAACTCCGATCCCAAGGTTTCCAACAGGCTGCAGAACGGGCACAGCAGGAACAATTGCAGAGACTGGGATTGACTGCATCCGATATACAAAACCTCCGAGGGTATCAGTCTGCTGGCAATTTGCAGGGGCAGAACATCACAGCTCAAGATGTACGAGATGTGCGAGGGTTGCAGTCTCAGGGAGCACTGACTGCCCAAGGTCTCGGTGCTCAGTCGGATCGGGATGCAATGGGGTTCCAGAACCAACTCCAGATGCAAGGGAATCAGTTGGGAGTAGAACAGGCCAGACTGGCAGAGCAGTTCCGTCAGGGAGCAGGAGCACTTAATCTTCAAGGAGCAGGAGCACTGGGGAATCTCGCACAGATGCAGACTGCGGATGAACGTCAACGAATCGCAGACCTGCTTGCAGCAGGTGGGGCAGGTGATGCGCGTAATCAACAAGACTTGGACTTCATCTTCAATGAGTTTAATCGAGAACTTGCTTATCCAGGTCAGCAGATTGATCTAAGGAATGCTGCGATCAGTCCCGCAACAGGTTCGGTTGTGACGACGACACAACCGAGATATTCCTCTGGAGGATTGCCCCAAGCAGCAGGTGCAGGATTGGCAACCTATGGGATGTTAGCAGGAATTCCTGCTGCTGCGCCCTACGCACTCCCTGCAGCACTGGCAATGGGTCTACTTAATTACTAGGAGAGTCTGATGGCATTTGAAACCAGATCAGGGATGCCCTACAATCCCTACTTTGATGACCCCTACTTCCAACTGCCGTTCCCTCCTGCAGCTTATCGGAAAGGGTTGGCAGACTTTGCACAGATGAAGGCCGATGATGCAGATCGACTGCGTAAGGCCATGCTGCCCAATGTGCCCAGTTCTCTGGACTACTTTGACGACGACCCTGCTAGGATGATTCAGAATCAGTTCCAGCAGTATCGGGATCGAGAACCTGTTGCTCCTCCAACTCGTCCGCAGTCTGTGCGTCCTCCTTCTCCTGCAGTTCAGTCTCGACAGATGGCAGGACCTCCACAGCAGGCACAGGGACCTGCAAATCCTCCAAGAGATACCAGTCCATTCAATTACAACGTCCCTGCAGCACCGAAGACCCCAGCAGTAAAAACTACCGGACTGCTGGACACCGAAGATGCTCCTGAATCTGACACCTCCTGGTACGACGATCCATTGAGGATGGGACTGCTGCAGGCTGGACTCGGCTTGATGTCCGCACCTCGGTACTCCACTAACCCGAATGATGTCACACTCTCCTCTGCACTTGCCAGGGGTCTTGGTGGGTTCGTTCAGGGTTATGGTGGGACGAAGAAACGGTTGAGTGAGGCAGAGAGGCAGAAGCTGGAAGATGAGTACAAACGGTCTCAGATAGAGTTTGATAAACTCTACAAGACTGCATTGACCAATGAGGCCATTGGCAGAACGGAGCAGATGAAGAATCTGCTTGCCAAACCTGCCAAGGATCAAGAAGAGTGGGAAGCAAAAGTCCGAGAGATTTATCCGAACCCTGACAATAAAACCGGACAGGCATTGATTGCTGCAGGTCCTGTTGAGGGTGCTAAGAAACTGGCAAAGTTAGCTGGAGGGATGACGGAGACGGAGAGGACAGGTCTTGTGAGCAAGATTAAGAATGACACCGTACTATCAGCAGACGACAAGACCATGCTGCTCGAAATGGTCAGTGAACGAGACTACGAAGGCAAACTGTCTAATTCCACTGCTGCGATTACTCAGGTAATCAACCAGATCAAGGATGATCTCAAACCAAAGACAGAAACAAAACCAACGGAAGGTCAGAAACTGCGGGACGATTTAGAAAGGGTTTTCATTTACGACCCTACGACTGGTGAGCGTAAGATTGATCATGTATACCGAAACTCACCTGAATATCGTAAAGGAATTGATCAGCACCTTGATTCCCTGCAGTCCAGTGTTTCGGTTGGTGGAGTCGGCACATTTGAAAAACCTCGATACCCCTTGCCCGATGGGATTGATTGGGGGGTTGACTTAGCAACACCAGGACGCAAGGTGACGGACTTGGGTAGTTTTGTCCAAGTGGAAGGATTGGGAGACAACCAAGAAAAAATCAATTCCTCTTTTGCCACTCTGAACAAACTGCAGAAACTGCAAAATAAATTGGTAGAGTATGGGAAGCCTGAGTTGGCGGAACGGTTGACGAAGAAAGATCCAAAAGTCCGTGAGTTGGTTTCTGACTACTATGACCTGTTATTGACCTTGAAGGAAGAATACAACTTGGGTGTTCTGACGGGCAATGACGAACAGATCATCAAGAGTGTGATTGCAGATCCAACCAGTGTGGACCTGTCAAACTTCTTCTCAGGACTGGACACCTTTGTAGCAAGTCTGAATTCTGTTAAGAAGTCGGTCATTGACAACCTGAGACCTGTTGCCTCTCAATACAATATTGACATCATGGATCAATACAATGCTATCCCAGGGTATCGTCCATTGACCTTTGACCCCATTTCTGTTGTTCCTCCAGACAATGATTCTGCAGGGTACAACTCTGAAGCAAAATCAATCCTTCAGGAAATCCAGACAGATGTAGGACCCCAGGAAGACCCCAATATGTGGAATCCATTAAACTGGTTCAATAACAATTAAGGCAATTATGGCAAATCCACTTATTGACAGCATCCTCCGAGATTTAAAGGTCGAGAGAGACCGACGACTTGCCAATAACCAACCTCCGATGACCAAGGATCAGATTGATCGATTTGTGCGAGAAGCCAGTAAAGGAGGATTCAAAGACTTTTATCAGTTGGCGAAATCCTTTGAATACCTGGTCGATGGCAAGGAGAAACTAGGCAAAGATGTGGGGAACTTTGGGGATGTGATGCGGGAGTTCTTTGCTGGTGCTAGTTTTGAGTTTGCAGATGAGATGGAAGCTCTGGTGATGTCCAAATTGGAGAAGGTCCCATATGACGTTGTCAAAGATCAAATCAAGAGAGAACGAGAAGCCTTTCAACAACAGTATCCAGGTCGGGCATTGACTGCCAACCTTGCAGGAGCAGTTGCCCCTGCTCTTCTCCCTGGAGGGCAAGCTGCTGCTGCTAGTCGATTGGGACAATTAGGACAAACTGCCGTCAAGGCACTGAACCCAGGACAAACTGCAGCTCAGGCTGTTCGTGGCATGGCAATCGGCAAGTCCGGTGCGTTGCCTGCTTTGGCACAGACTCGCTTTGGTCAAGGTGCAATCGGTGGTGCTGTGGATGCTGGATTATATTCTGCTGGAATGGCAGAAAACCCCACACAAGCAACAGGACAGGATGTCTCAGATGTTTATGCCAATGTAGCAGGTAGTGCTGCCGTTTCGGGTGGTGGAGCTTTAATTGCTGCACCTGCAGGGAAGGCCGCAGCCCAATCGTATAGGGTATTGCGTAATCTTATAAGTGATGGGTCTGGTGGAATAATTCCACCAAGCAACCCACAACTGCGAGGCATTGGGTCTGGTGGTCGCAAAGACTTAGAAGACATCCTTGCAGACCTGGAGGGGGGCAAGGTGACCCCAGAACAATTGATGCGGGCACTGGATGTGTTTGATCGAGTTCAACGAAAGAATCTAGGAACTTTGGTGGATGCTGGGCAGTATGTCAATCGTGAGGGCAACCCTCTATATCTGAGAGCAAAGAACACTATGAGTGTTCCAGCAGGTGGTGCTGCTTACAGAAAGAGTATTGGAGAACGCCAGGCGATTGATGCAGTTCAAGACCGATTAACAAGTGATGTGGACTTGCTCGGCAAACGTGTGCCCGAAACTGAAATCTATGCACGGGAAGCACAAGCCAGAATCCAAGCAGATCCGTTGTACAAGCAGGCAGACCCGCAAACACTGACCATGACCCAACCAATCCGAGATTTTCTTGAGACTCCCTATGCTCAACGAGCGTACAGCAATGCTGAAGAACTAAGAGACTTGCGACAGAGAAATCTGCCCGTAGACCAACGTGTTCTTGTGTCCTCTGGCATTCAAGAGCCTTTGACTGTTCAGCAGTTGGATGACATTCAAAAGGCAGTACGGGCTCAGCAAGGATTAGATGTCACCAACCCTCCGCAGAACCAGAAGAACGTTTTGACCAAGGAAGGCAAGGGGTTACTGGATCAGTTAAAAGATCGAGCATTGGATGATGCAGGGCAGCAAGTCCCTGAATATCGTGAAGCAAGAAGAGTCTTTGCAGAAGGGATGCTGGTTGATGAGTTCAATCAAGGACTACAAGATTTTAGTTCTAAAAAACGTCCTATTGAGGTCAAGGCATATTTTGACAAACTGCCTGCCGAAAAACAGGAAGCCTATCGTTCAGGAATGCAGCAGGCACTGGTTGATAAATGGGGAGAAAAGTCAGGCAAGACTGCAGACCTAACTGCTGAACTGCGAAAGAACAAACAAACCGCAAAATTGGAAGCTATTAGCAGTCCTGAACAAATGGCGCAACTATTAGAACGAAT